>Ga0255757_10000017_pt1 | contig 161751 bp, 143 predicted proteins | sample 071ome_27_FD_179957 | JGI IMG/M metagenome (GOLD analysis project Ga0255757, IMG submission 179957) | Coastal salt marsh microbial communities from the Groves Creek Marsh, Skidaway Island, Georgia - 071409AT metaG (version 2) | ecosystem: Environmental > Aquatic > Marine > Intertidal zone >...
CGTATGGCGGTGTCAAAACGCCATCAATGACAGTACCGCCCGGCCCCAGCCCCCCCCTGACATCGTCGCCCTCCAGAAATATGGTCGGCATGGAGTTGCGTCCGCTGGTCCACAAGCCATTCCACTGGGGGATGGTCGCCATGGTATGGGACGTGCCACCATCGGCGGCTTCCAGAAGGTATTCATAATGGGCCTGGGCCGTGGCGAATTCCCGGGGTGGGGGCTCTACTGCTGGCAGGGCGCCACCAAAGAAACCCTCAGGTACGCCAATATCATCCTCATCATCCTGTGCTACTGCAGCATGCAAAAAGCTGCAGAAGAAAATCAATGTCAGGCTCTTTTTTATCATCGTTATCTCCATCGAATTGATTCCTGTATGAAAAACCCTATCTCCCGAAGGCTACGCCGCCAGCTGCCGGATCATGGGGTGGCATAGGCTCACCTGTCACCGGATTGGGATAGTGAAATGGCTCGACGTAATAGCTTGGGTAGGTCAGGTAAACCACGCTGGGTGGCAGGTCCGGTGGCGGCGGAAACTTGGTAGGCCAGGTGTTGTAGATCAGGTTGTCCACCCAGCCAATGGGATAGCCGGAATACATGTTGAAAGGCCCGTGCAGGGTCTTCATTTTCCACACGCCGTCTTCCTTCACGAAATCGTTTTCATAGTAGCAGTGCCCCCAGCCACCGGAGGACATGACAAAGGCGATGCCACGCAGCTCGGCAGTGACGCCATCCGGATTGATGGTGGTCAGGGTCTGGAACTGCTGATGGTCCATGAGCAGGCCTTGTGTCGGCCCAACCGGGCTCAGGCCCACGTTCATGTATTCAAAGACGCGATCTGCGCCAGTGAAGACGCCCCGGCCACCAATTTCCAGGGTACCGTCTTCGGTCCACAGGTCGGTGAGGGAATACCAGAGGGACTTGTCGACGTAGTAGCCGTAGGAGCGCTGAAGGATTTCGATTTCTTCCATGTCCTGAAGGCGCTCGATGCGGGTGCTGATGGCGTTGAGCTCGGATTCCAGCGCGCTCAGTTCAGCAGGGCTTTGGGCATGAGCTGAAGTAGATACGAGATACAGGATACAAGATACAAGGAACGACACGTTGACCATTTGCAATCTGGATTCGATCAGGGGCGGGAACATGTTCAGTGTTTTGTTTATTGAATTTTTCATTTTCTGCCCACCTTAACGTACGTTCTTGCCGGCGGCTTTGTCGCGTGCCAGGCGGCCCATGTCATCGTGCGGTTCGCCGGTGACGGGGTGGTTATAGTGAAACGGCACAACGTAGGTATTGGGCAGCGATTCGTAGACCACCGTGGGCGGTGCGTCGGGCGGAATAGCCTCGCTCATCTGCTCCACAGGGATGATGCCGTCGCGCATCCAGCCCTTATCGTAGTCGCCCCAATAGGTGACCCAGTAATGCTGTTTGGTGATTTTCCAGGTGCCGTTGTCATTCACATACTCATTTTCGTACAGACCACCGCCCCACTGGCCCTTACCCTCTACCGTCCTCATTACGTCACTGCGGAAACGGCCCCAGGCCCGCTCATTGTTTTCATCCACGTGGATGACCGCCTGCAGCATGGGGAAGTTGTTGAGCTGGCCTTCTTCCAGGCCTTCGGGGCCAAGCACGCTCATGCCGCGGGCGATGCTTTCCGGGCCCTGGTAGACACCCATCTGGCCAAATTCCCAGGTACCATCCTCGGTGAACAGGTCCGCGGCCTGTGACCACAGTCCCTTGTCAAAGTAGTAGCCGTACATGGCCTGCAGGTTTTCCACGGCACGCACGGCATGCACACGGGCCAGTTTTAATGCTTCTGCATCAGCCCGGGCTTCCAGTTTGCCGAGGGCATCATCAGGGCGTCTGGGCGTGAATTCGATGGGCGGTGGTGTCTGAATGGCACTGATATCGTTTTCGTAATGAAATTCTGGGACATAAATTTCCGGAAAGGGTTTGTATCGGACGGGTGAGCGCTCATCGGCCCTGAACTCCCTGCCCACCTCGGTCTTCCAGTTGCGACCCTGGGGCTCCAGTGCGGCCCAGCCACCCTGGTAGTCGGCGATGAAGTTCAGGAACAGACGCATTTCCGCGATCTTCCATACCCCGTCTTCCTTGATGTAGTCGTTTTCCAGAATGGCATCAGTCCACTCGGCCTTGTCCTTGAAGTTGCCCACCTGCCCCCATTCACGCCAGCGGGCTTTGGCGGTTGTGCCATCCTCCCCGATGGTGACCAGGGGCTGCAGGTGCATGTGGTTGTTCAGGCGCCCGAAAGGCAGACCGGGACCGGCGTTCATGGAGCTCTTGCCGTGACGGGTGAGCAGTTCCCGGATGCGGTCGCGGCCAATATAAACGCCATCGTTGCCATACATAAGACGGCCATGGTCAGTAAACAGGTTGGCAGCCTCACCGAAATAGCCCTTGTCCAGGTAGTAGGCAAAGGCGCGACCCAGGCGGGTAATGGCGTTGTGGTCTTCCACCTGCCGGGTTTCCGCCTTGATGGCATTCATACGAATGAGCAGGTTACTGTAGCGTTGGGCATCACTGTCCTGGGCGAGGACCTGCAAGGATGCAAGATGCAGGAGACAGGATGCAAAAAGCAAACTGGAGATTCGGGTGAGAAAAGAGGCCGGGGTATTCTTCATGGAAAGCTATTCTGCCGATAGTCGTTTTTTTTAGTTACCCCAAAGCCTATAACAGATGGAACAGGAAAACATCCTTCCGGTTCCGCAGGGCCAGTGACCTTGCTTTGTGAAAAGTCACTGTCCCGGTTATTTTACGGGGTGTACCAGATGGGACTTGAATAGGCCCGTTCCTGGATGGTGGCCACATGGCCGGCATCTTCGACGGGAATCTGCAGGGCCAGGGCGTCGTACAGGGAGTGCCTGGGTGTCGGAATTTCCAGTGCACGCACATAGTAGAAGGCATTCAGGGCCGGGTCGAAGTCCGGATCTTCCCATACCGTGGCCAGCTGGGGGGCACCAATGTCATTGGTGTAATGGCCGGTGGTAATATCCACGGAATTACCTACAGCTGGCAGTTTGCCGGCATCATTGATTTCCCGGTCGCCAGCCCAGGCCACATCGTAGACTTTTTCCTGTGTGTTGCCGTCACTATCAATCCAGCCCTTGACCACCTGCACCCGATCCAGGTTGGCACCAGTTTGATCCTTGGCGGCATGGATGAGCAGGGTCAGTGCACGGTTGCGGGGTGCTGCCGTGAGGTCAGCTCCCATGGGTACGCCCTTGCGATAGCCAACAGCAGCAATGTCATTGGCGCGGGCATCCCGGCTGCGGAAGTTAAATCCGCCAAAGACCCTTAATGAGATACGTGGCCCGGTAGTGCCATAGACTTCCTTGCGCTTGAAGGCCGCATAGATGGAGGCGCGGGTATTTTCCTCGGCCCAAACCCCTGTCAGACCGGAAGCACTCATGTCCCAGGCGGGAAAGATCACGCGATCAGCCTGGGAAGTTTTGCGTTCACTGAGCTTCACATCCAGGCCCACCTTGCCGAAGAAATTGTTTTCTTCCACAGAGGAAATCCCCTGATGGCCGTCAGAGGCACCAACAAAACCAAACTTGAAAGGGTTCTCGCCGATCTCCTGCTCCATGGCCATGCCGCGCAACAGCGCCGGACGGGCATAGTCTGCTTTTGTGGGCGCCACTTCCTGGCGGGTAAGCAGGGTTTTGCGGATTTCAAAATCCGCGAACTCATCGTTGGGTGAAAGGGCCGGGTGGGTTTCCGAGGAACCTTTCATCTGGGTGATTTCCATCAGCAGCTCCCAGCGCATGCGCTCGCGGGCATACTGGGCATCAATGGGTCGGCCCTGGGCGTCTACCTCGGCAAACATCAGGCCGCCGGAAATATTCGAGTTGTGGGGAATGGCCACAAAGTCCACACCGGTGCGCTCATTGGTATTGCGCAGGAAGGCAAACAGGTCTTCGGGGTCCAGGCTGTCCTGGTTGCTGAACGGCACGAATGCCGTCGCTTCCTCAATACTTTCCGCATTGCTGATCACGTTGCGATGCAGGTTCTTGATGCCCTGGTCACTGGGAATAAGCGAGGTCCATTCCCAGGCAAAGAAGGTGGTGAACTTACCGGGATCATTATGGCTTTCCGCTGCATCCACCTGCATACGCCAGCCGGCAGCCCGCATCTGTGGTGAGAAGACCTGTTCGGCAAGCTCCTCGCGATTGCCGTCTTCCGGCTGGTAACGCATAAAGCCACTTCCCCGCTGCCCTACCATGGCCTGGAGAGTTTCGATGACATCGCGGCCGCGTTCCGTGGCCTGCAGCAGGGGATGCCCTTCCAGGGCCATGACATCAATGCCGAGGTTGGTGGCATGATCCGTAATGGCCAGAAAATCCAGGGGGCGGTCTATCTGTACCTTGGTGTCCAGGTTGGGATGCAGCACCGGAATGCCTTTGGCAAAACGGTAGGCATCATTGGGGCCCATGGACTTGGTGTTGGTGGCAAAAGCGTCGGTAGACAGGTTGGTGTGAAGGTGCAGGTCACCCCACAGCAGCTGGGTTTCCTGCGCCAGGGCGGGCATGGTGGCCGCGATCCCGGCGGCACAGACCAGCGCTTTAATATTGACGTGTTTTCCCCTGAGTTGTGAACGGCTCATGTTGCCCCCTGGTATCCAGATTCAATCCCCAAAAATTCATTATACCCACCGAAGCACGGCAGATGTCACCCCGGGAAATACATCGACTCGGGAATCAGAATCAGTTTTCCTCGAAGGGGGTCACCTTCACCATGTTGAAGGTGAGCGGTACACCGGGGATTTTTTCCAGCATCATGGTGGCCGGTCCCCGGGACGTGTTCACCCCCGGAATCAGCACCTGTTGGTTGCCATAAAAGGCCGGGCAGACACCGGGTTCCACCTGAATCCCATCCAGATCGATAACTTTCAGGTCAGTAGCCACATAGCGCCCCTGGTCGTCCCTGTTCAGCACGACGTCGTAGCGCTCCTTGGAATTTCCCACACTCAGGTGGCCCAGTTGCAGGCGCCCCTGGCTTTCATCCCAGACCATATTGTCCGGTGCCTCATAGCCACAGATCATGGCCAGGTCACTGTCTGTAGCTTCTTCCACGTCACTGGCCGCACTGAGCAGATCCCCGCAATCGGACTCCAGGGCAAATGGCTGGCCAGGCTGCAGGTTTGATTCGAGCACCTCAAAGGAATTCTTCAGGCTGCCAAACAACAGCCCCAGACCGTCGAAAGGGGCCAGGTCAGGCGCTATGTGTGCAATGCCCTCGTGGGAGGTCAGCAAAAAATAGTTGCTGTCCTTGAACAGGAACAGGGCATAGAACAACTCCTGCAAAAAAACCGGAAAGGTCAGGCCAACCTTGCCAGCCTTGTCCACCAGGGTAATCAGAACATAGTCAGTGCCCAGCGCCTGCATCTGCAGAGGCCGGCCCCGCATGCTCAGGTCTATTTCCTTGCCCGCGACTCTCAAAATACCGTTTTCGTAACGGTACAGGGGCTCAGCCTCACACAGGCCCACTTCAAGATGGGACAGGATACTGGCATTGATATAGCGTACTGCCGCCACACGCTGGGGATTGGTGTGGCTGATGCCTTCGGGTCGGTCCGCCGTCAACAGGCTTCTTCCCATCAGAAAACCCTGCTGGTGCCGGACTCGCATGAGCTCGAGAATGGTCGGTGCCACATCCATATGGGCGCCCTGGGTATCGAAGGTGCCGGTTCTGCCTGTATTGAGAAACGACAAATAAAGCTTTCGCGGATAGTCTTCCTGGTAATGTTCCATCCCCGTATTGCGCATGTGCAGATGGTCACTCATTATCATGACCACGGTATCTTCCCATGCCGGACTTTCCTGCAGATGCCTGACAAAATCACCCACCAGCTGGTCCGTGCAGTGCACGGAGTGGAAGATACTGTTATCGATTTCCGGATAAGGCTTACAGCTTTCAGAGACCGTACCACTGGGGGGGTGGGTATCTACAGTAAGCACTGTCAGATTGAATGGCTGCTCACTGTTGGAGGCCAGTTCATCGAACTTGTCCTTGGCCATGTCCAGCAAACTGTCATCGTAAAGGCCCCAGCTGTTGATATAGCCCGGATCTTCCAGGTTTGGCTGCAATTCTTCCAGGCCATATATCTCCTCATAACCATGGGCGGAAAGAAATACGCCTTTGCCGGCAAAACGGGTCGAGGCACCACCCATGAACACCTGGCGGTAACCGGCGGCATCCAGGATATCCCCCACACAGGACCCCTCCTTCAAAAAACCATTGTTGAGAATATCGTTCCCGCCAGGACCGCGTGGGTATAACAGGGGTGTACCGCACTGGGATGAGAGGATGCCAGCCACGGTAAAGCCGGTACCGATGGTCTGGTCCAGACCGGTATAACGCAGGGCTTCACCATTGAGGGAATTGAGAAATGGAGTCAGGCCTGGATAGAGCGACTCATCAGTATACATCTGCTCCATGCTTTCCATGTAAATCATGACCACATTCTTGCCGGCAATGATGTCTTCCCGGTTTTTGAACAGCGCACTCCGGTCAAGCTCAAGTTCTTCAAAGTCGATGTTGGACAGGGCCATCGAGTTCAGGGTGTTGGAATCTGTCATCCCCGTTGTCGCCATATTGGCTATATCAGGATCGGTAAAAAGTGAAATCAGCAGCAGGGGCGCTATCAGGAAAGTACGATTATCCATCTTCAGCCAGTCAATCTGTTTGGCCACGAAACCGGCACAGGCAGCAACGACCAGCAGGTAGGCAATTGCCGCCACGGTCATCCCGGTGAAGGCCGAGAAAGCAAACCTGGTGGTTTCCAGGTTGAAGTGGAAAAAGAATTCGTCATTAAAACTTTCACCCTGATAGTAGAAAGAGGCAAAGCGCAATGCCGAAAAAATGGCAAAAGACTCAATAGCAATGACAGCCAGCAGCATCCGTCCCCACGCAGATTTTATGTGCAGGCAAAGGCGCCAGAGTGTGACCAGATAAAGACTAATAAAGAGTAATGCCCGCAGAAACCAGGACGTAGGGTGAATAAGGTTGTATGACCAGCTGACCAGCAATGGCAGTAGCAAAAGCACTACCAGAACGCCAGCACTGACCAGACTGACCGGCTTGTCTCTGAAATGGTCCTGCAAATATGACATCGGGATGATCCGTCCCCGGATAATGAATTTCAAAGCGCCCAAGTATATCAGGATGACCGCGCCACGTTGATGGAGAATGTGGCGGATGACTTAAGATCCTGAAATCCAATGACAACGTTTGCCCGTATTGCAGGATATGAAAAGGAGAAAACAATGAATTCAGTCAGCTCACTCAGAAGTCATAACACCCCCGATACACAACGGTGGGTTCGCAACGATGCCGTTATACATATCACTGATCTGCGTCTGCGCACCTATATCGGATTCAATCCGGAAGAGCTGAGCAAACTGCAGGATGTGGTCATCAACTGCGAGCTGCATTACAAGGCCGACGCCCCCTGCAACACGGATGATGAAACCACGGCTCTCAATTACAAGACGATCACCAAGCAGATAATTCAGCATGTGGAAGAAGGTCAATTCAGGCTGCTGGAAAAGCTGGCAGAAGACCTGCTGCAAACCCTGATGTCATGTGAGCAGGCTACCCGGGCCAGCGTTCGCGTCGACAAGCCACATGCCCTGCGCTTTGCGGATTCGGTCTCAGTTACCCTGTCTGCCAGCCGTCAGTAATGTCAGCCCCGATCCTGATAACCGGCGGCGCCCGACGTTTTGGTCGTGCCCTGGCCCTTGATCTCGCCGGTGCCGGATACGATGTCGCCATAACCTACCGTCAGTCAAATCATGACCTGGATGCCCTTGTTGCCGCTGGTGTTGACTGCATCCAGACAGATCTGGGTAGTCCGCATGACTGTCAGCAGTTCATCTCCCTGATGGAAAAACGCTACAGGGCTCTACGCGCCATTGTGCATAACGCCTCTGAATGGTTGCCGGAATCCGAAAATGCAGATCTGGCCACGGTGATGCAGCGCAATATGGCTATTCATGTACAGGCTCCCTACCTGATCAATTCAGGACTGGAATCACTGCTGATGGCTGGTGCGGAAAAATATGGCATGGCAGATATCATTCACCTGACCGATTACGTAGCTGCACGCGGCAGCCAGAAACATATTGCCTATGCGGCCAGCAAGGCGGCCTTGCATAACCTGACCCTGTCTTTTGCCAGCAAGCTGGCACCCCACATCAAGGTCAACAGTATTGCCCCCGCCCTGCTCATGTTCCGGGATGAGGATGATGCCGCCTACAAAGAAAAAGTGGCGCGTAAATCCCTGCTGCCTCCGGGGCCCGGGGCCGATGAAGGCATCCGCGCCGTAACCATGCTACTGGATAGTCACTACATGACCGGGCAGACCATTGCCCTGGATGGTGGGCGACATCTGAAAGCGGGATGAATCCAATCGACAATGTGCTACGTAAAATCCTGACCTCAAAAAAAACAAGGTGGCCCTATGAACCAGGCACTGAAAACACCCTATACCGACAATGAACAGACTATCAGCATTGAAGCCCTGCTGGTTCGGGACGCATTGATCGCGCACGGACTTGAAACACCCATGGTGCCGCATTCCACGGATAAAAAAGGCAAGTATCTTAAAATCCGTGAAGCCATGACTACCATCATGGAGACTCTGGGACTCGACCTTACTGATGACAGTCTCGAAGAAACTCCCCATCGCATCGCCAAGATGTATGTGAATGAAATCTTTTCCGGTCTGGATTACAGCCACTTCCCGAAAATCACCGTGATCGAGAACAAGATGCAGGTGGATGAGATGGTAAAGGTCAAGGACATCAGCCTGACCAGCACCTGCGAACATCACTTCGTGACCATCGATGGCATGGCCCGGGTTGCCTATATCCCCCGCAAGAAAATTATCGGCCTGTCCAAAATAAACCGCATTGTGCGATTCTTTGCCAAGCGTCCCCAGGTTCAGGAGCGAATGACCCAGCAAATTCTGGTAGCACTGCAAACCCTGCTTGAGACAGAAGACGTGGCGGTTACGATCGATGCCACCCACTACTGCGTGAAAGCAAGGGGCGTCATGGATGCCAGTTCCAGCACGCAAACCACAGCGCTGGGCGGTACTTTCAAATCCACCCATCGCACACGCGACGAATTTTTATCCTGACTCTTTCCTGATATTGGGGGGGGCCAGCAATCCCCAAACTCATAACACCTGATAGCGAAATCCACATTTTAAAATGTGGATTTTTTTTTGGCATTTTAATTAACACTATGGGGAACACAGAGATAAATATGAAGTTTGTGAAGATCTCAAAAAATGGGCCCGGACTCTAGGGGAGGGGTGGGGAAGAGGGACGAGTCCGGGCCACGATCTTGAACTACAACCGATCCAATGATCTGCTGTATTTGTTTTACGCCCTCTTTTCGTACCCGGATCAATCAGCAACTCATAAATTTCCAAAAAAAAACCGGTCATCTTTTCAGACAACCGGTTTTGATATTTCCGTATATCGTTTAAGCAGACTTATTCCGATACGGTGATGTTGATAGCCTTGGCGGTATAAATCAACGGTGAATCGCCACCAGTTCACTAGACAGATTCCAGCCTCATTTTGTACTGCTTTTCACACTCTACCGGAGACTTCTGGTTATTAAAACTGTGCCGTCTCTTGGCGTTATAAAACATCTCGATATAATCGAACACATCCGTCCTGGCTTCTTCCCTTGTCGAGTAGGTTTTCCGCTTTATCCTCTCCCGCTTTAACAACTGGAAGAAGCTCTCAGCCACCGCATTGTCATAGCAGTTACCTTTTCTGCTCATGCTACCTTCCAGGTTGTTGTCTTTCAGGAAGGACTGCCAGTCATGGCTGGTGTACTGGCTGCCCTGATCAGAATGCACCATCACCTTGGATTGTGGATTCCTGCGCCAGACAGCCATCAGCAGTGCATTAAGTACCAACTCCTTGGTGATCCTGGATTGCATCGACCAGCCACCACCTTCCGGGAGAACAGATCAACCACCACAGCCAAGTACAACCAGCCTTCATGGGTACGGATATGGGTTATATCCGTTACCCAGGCATCATTCGGAGCCATGGTGGCGAACCGCCGCTGTAGCCGGTTGGGAACAACGATATTAGCTGCGCCTCCTCTATGCCGAGGCTTCCTGTAGCCTACCTGGGCTTTTAGCCCTGCCAGGCGCATCAGTCGATGGACTTTATTCGGACCACATCGTTCACCATATTCCCTCAGATCCTCATGGATCTTCCGGTAGCCATAGACACCACCAGACTCCAGACAGAACTGCTTGATCAACCCTGTGAGCCGATCATCTGTCTTTTGCCGCATAGACTTGGGTTGCTGTCGCCAGGCGTAATAGCCACTGGGATGGACGTCCAGCAAGTCACAGAGCCAGCGGATCGGCCATAGCCCGCTGTAGTTACGGATGAAGGCGTACCTCACTCGGGGTGGTTGGCGAAGTACGCCGCGGCTTTTTTTAGAATATCGCGCTCTTCAGTGACACGCTTCAGCTCCTTCTGAAGTCGTTTGATCTCAGCTTGGTCATTACGCTTGTCTTGATGTTCTTCAGCACGAGGACCGTACTGCTTCAACCAGGCATATAAACTGTGGGTTGTGGTTCCCAGTCTGTTAGCCACTTCAGCGACACTGTGGCCGCGTTCCGTGACCTGTTTGACTGCTTCGATTTTGAATTCTTCAGGGTAACGCTTGTTGCTCATAAACACCTCTCCTCTAGTCATTTTCTATGACTGGATGGTGTCTAGCAAACTAATGGCGATTCAGATGGTGAAATTCACTACAGCTTTAATGCATGTAATATTCCGTCTCACCGATGAAGTTTTTAAACATCTATCTATCAACTTGTCCCTAAATCTTGCAGCATCAGGGCCTGTATATAAGTCCAGACTCTTGTTTCCTAATAAGTCCACAGCATAACCTACTGCTCTTTTTGTATGACTAAAGAACAAAGGATTCTTATTGACTCCTTTTGTTGATAAGTAAATATCTTGGGCCTCAAGTAAGGTAGGTAAATCTGAACTTGGTTGATCAGCAAGAGGGTCAACCAACATGTGCTGCGCTGGTACAACCATCTTTTTAAGTCTTAATCCGAGCCAGTAGTCTTCAAGCTTAGATACTATATTTTTAGAGGCTAACTCTGCTTTGTGTCTTGATTTAGTGCGCAAGCTAACAACAACACGTGCCGTTGAGTAATGCTCTCGTAAGTCGTTAGGAACGACACGCGAAAAGTAATAAATAGAATCTTTTTGATAAGTAAAAGAAGGATGTTTTTTGTCTACCATAATGTCTACTATAGCCCCAGTCTGTTGAAAAACACGGGGATTACAGAGACTTATGGTTGGAACTGGTGCCCAGGGGGAGACTTGAACTCCCACAACCTTTCGATTACTAGCACCTGAAGCTAGCGCGTCTACCAATTCCGCCACCTGGGCATGCAAGATGAGGAATGTGCCTTGCGGCACGAGGGGCGCACTTTACCCATACTGCACGCCCCTGTCAATGCCGCTTTAGGCAGTTATTGCGGGGTTTCCCGACTCAGTACCAGTCCCCTTCGCGCACCTCTATTCCATCATCCACAAGGGAAGTGAAAAGGGCCAGATCGCTACCGCGATAGTGGTAGGGGTAGACAATGCCAGGCCTGAACTCATTCACTGCACTGGCAGCCTGACTTTCTGTCATGGTGTAAGGCAGGTTGAAGCAGACAAAGGCCACATCAATGTCTTCCAGCGCGCGCATTTCAGGAATATCCTCGGTGTCACCACTGATATAGACGCGGGTGTCACCAAAGGTCAGCACATAGCCATTGCCACGGCCTTTCTCGTGGTACTGAAGCCGGTCTTCAGTCAGGTTGTACATGGGCACGGCCTCGATCTTGATGCCGAAACGTTCTGTGCTTACCCCGTTACTCATGGATACCGCCCTTTCCACCAGACCGCCAGGCAACTGGGAGACAACAGCCCCCGGGGCGATAATCTGTGCATAGGCCACCACGCCATTGAGTGTATTGCCATCCAGGTGGTCCCCATGGATGTCTGTGACCAGGACCAGGTCAGGACGTGGCAGGCCATCATAGGCTCCGACCCCCCCGACCGGATCCACATAAATGGTGGTTCCGTTCCAGCCCAGGACAAAGGAGGCATGGGATACCGGATGAATGACCAGGTCGCCTTTTTCAGTGGGGACGGTGCTACCAGTGAGACCCTGGGCATGAGCCAGGCAAGACAGGGTCAGCATGGCGACCAGGGAAAGCAGTCGGGATTTGAATTTCATAACATCAACCTCTATGTAAGTAGGAACAAGAAAAGCAACAGAATCATCAACACTGTCATCATTATCCTGAAGACTAATCCCGCCATGCTGGTGGGTCAATGAGGAATACCCCCAAGGAGTGTATACTCCTTTCCCTGAATCCACCTCCTGCAGGTCCTGAATGTCTGACTCCAGTAAAGTAAATGATCCCCACGCCTCCAGGGAGGCATCGCGCTATTCCAACCCGATTCCCAGCCGGGAATACATCATGGGGCACCTGGAGTCCCGGGGCGAGCCTGCCCAGTTCAACGTCCTGTGCCGCGAACTGCAGCTGGAAAACCGGGAAGCCTGTGACGCCCTGGAAAAACGTCTGAATGCCATGTGTCGTGACGGGCAGCTGATCTGCAACCGCTCCGGCAGTTATGGGCTGGTCAACAAGATGGACCTGATCAAGGGGCATATCGTGGGCAACAAGGACGGCTTTGGCTTTATCATCCCTGAAGAAGGTGGCGCTGACCTGTACCTGAGTCCCCGACAGATGCAGAAGGTCTTTGACGGCGATACCGTCCTGGCCCGCGTCGCTGGCGTTGACCGTCGCGGTCGCCGGGAAGGCAAGATAGTTGAAATCCTTCAGCGCAAAAGCACCCGACTAGTCGGCCGTTTCTACAAGGAAGCCGGTGCGGGTGTGGTAGTGCCTCACAACAAGCGCATCAGCCAGGAAATCCTGGTGTCCAAGAAACACCGCAAGGGAGCCAAAGACGGCGACTTTGTTATGGTGGAAATACTGCGTTTTCCTGAAGGGCATCGCAAAGCTACCGGTGAAGTAGTTGAAGTGCTCGGTGATGTATCAACACCGGGGATGGAAATCGAGGTGGCCATGCGTGCCCACAATATTCCCCATGAATGGCCGGTTGGTATCGAGGAAGAATTGGGACAGCTTCCCGACGAACCCAGGGCCGAGGAAACTAGTCATCGTGCCGATTACCGGTCCATGCCTTTCGTCACCATTGATGGTGAGGATGCGAAGGATTTCGATGATGCCGTGTATTGCGAAAATCGTGGCCAGGATGGATGGCGGCTGTACGTGGCTATTGCCGATGTCAGCCATTACGTAGAAGTAGGGTCTGCCCTGGACCAGGAAGCTGTTAATCGGGGTAACTCTGTCTACTTTCCGGGATACGTCGTTCCCATGCTGCCAGAGAAACTGTCCAATGGACTGTGTTCCCTGCGCCCGGAAGTGGACCGCCTGGTGATGGTGTGTGAAATGGACATCAATGCACAGGGGGAGATAACCAACTACCGTTTTTCCGAAGGCGTGATCCATTCTCATGCACGACTCACCTACACCGAAGTCGCCGCCATGGTACAAACGCCCAACAACGACAGTGAGGCCCATGTCCAGCAGCACCTGAAAGAAAAATATGCCTCGCTGCTCAATGACCTGGACAATCTGTATAGGCTTTACAATACCCTGCACAAAGCGCGTGAAAAAAGAGGTGCCCTGGATTTCGACACTGTAGAAACCCGCATTGTTTTTACTGAAGACCGGAAACTGGCCGAAATTCTGGAAGTAGAGCGCAATGATGCCCACCGCCTCATTGAGGAGTGCATGTTGTGCGCCAATGTTTGCGCAGCAGAGCTGCTGCTGGAAGCCAAACTGCCAGCTTTATACCGTGTCCATGCTGGCCCTAACCCGGACCGGGTGGAGAACCTGTATGACTTCCTGCGCGGGATTGGTATCGGCCTCGCACGCAAGGAAAATCCCACAACTACTGATTACCAGCTCATTCTGAAACGCCTGGCAGAAAGGCCGGACAGGTTACTGCTGCAAACTATTGTGATTCGTTCTCTTATGCAGGCCAATTATGCGCCGGAAAATGTCGGGCATTTCGGTCTGGGCTTTGATGCCTATACCCATTTCACGTCCCCGATCCGCCGCTACCCGGATCTGCTGGTTCACCGGGGCATCCGACACCTGATTCGTAACAAGACCAATCCACACCTGCATAAGTCCAAAGGAGCAAAGGCGCTGCCCAAGGAGTCAATCTATCCCTACAGTGTCGGGGTTTTAGATGATCTGGGTGGGCGCCTGTCAGCATCAGAGCGCCGGGCCGATGCCGCCAGTTATGATGTGATCGACTGGCTCAAGTGTGAATATATCCAGCAGCATATCGGGGATGCCTTTGATGGCACTATTGTCACCGTGACCAACTTTGGCCTGTTTGTTGAACTGGACGATATACACATTGAAGGGCTGGTACACGTGACGGCCCTGCACAATGACTACTATCACTTTGATGAAATAGCCCATAGCCTGACAGGAGAGCGTACCGGTAACAGCTTCCATCTTGGCGATCGTGTCCAGGTACAGGTCAGTCGTGTGGACATGGAAGATCACAAAATCGATCTGGCTTTACTCGAGGTTATTCAACGTAACAAGGCAGCCGCGCCTATCCCGAAATCCCGGCGCGAAGGCGGCCGCTCACCCCGCAAGAAGAAGGCCTCAAAAAAGAAACATGACCACAAACAGTCTGGTGCAGCAGAACACAAAAAGCCCGGGAAGAAGAAAGCCGGAAAAGGTGGCGGCAAACAAAGGTACAAAAGTAAGAAACGATGAGTAAACCTGATACTGTTTATGGCATTCATGCCGTCTCCAGTCTGTTAACCCACCACGCGACCAATGTGCAGGAACTGCTGGTTCAGACAGAGCGTCGGGACAAGCGTCTACTGGCGATTCTCGATATGGCGGCCAATGCCGGCATTCGCGTCACAGAATGCCCGCGACAGGAACTGGATGACAAATGTCATGGCGTACACCAGGGCGTCATTGCCCTGAGTCGACCGGTCCGGCTGGAAAAACAGGAAAAGCACCTTGGTGCCCTGCTGGACTCCCTGGATCATGCCCCTTTCCTGCTGATTCTCGATGGTGTCACTGACCCCCATAATCTCGGGGCCTGCCTGCGCTCTGCCGAGGCCGCTGGCGTGGATGCAGTCATCGTACCCAAGGATAAATCCGTTCAGCTCAACCCAACCGTGCGCAAGGTGGCCTGCGGTGCTGCAGAAATCGTCCCGTTTATAACCGTGACCAACCTGGCGCGGACCATGCAGTCCTTGCAGCGATGCAATATCTGGCTATTTGGCGCAGCCGGGGAAGCCGAGCAGTCCCTGTATGAAGCCGACCTCAATGGACCGGTAGCCCTCGTGCTTGGCTCGGAGGGCAAGGGTCTGAGACGCCTGACCCGGGAGAACTGCGACTCCCTTGTTTCCATCCCCATGGCGGGTGAAGTCAGCAGCCTCAATGTCTCTGTGTCCACCGGTATCTGCCTGTTTGAAGCCGTGCGACAAAGGCAGAAATGACAAGGATCATCAACCCGGCTGTTGTCACAGGGAATGCCAGTTCAGTTCTTCCTACAACTCTGAATAATCCACCGAAGACTGTATAAGGCTCCAAATCTGCGGATTTTGTCCAATAATCACACCGATGCCCTGCGCAGAAAACAAACTCCCGGATTGTTTACCCAAATTCACTCCGATTCTCTGCGCAGGCAGCGTCACGAGCGCAGTCCAGACCAGGCATAAGGATAAATCGGCACCGCAAACAGTACTGAATTACGTGCAGCGGGCCGATTTAACCTTTTAACGCCGCCTGGGCAAGTGCAATAGCTGCAAGAAATCTTGCATTCCCCCCGCAAAATCCATAGAATGCGCGCTCTTTTACCCGGAGACACACCCGGGTTGAAATTAACTCCTTGTCTCACCGGAGTGTCCTGCGACCCAGGAATTGAAGTGCCTCAATGCACGCTTCAGGGAGACTGCGAAACCGAAGGGAGCATTCAATGCGCCATTACGAAATAGTATTCATGGTGCATCCTGACCAGTCCGACCAGGTTGGCGGGATGACCGAACGTTATTCAAAACTAGTCACCGATGCCGGTGGCTCTGTCCATCGTCTTGAAGATTGGGGACGCCGCCAGCTGGCATATCCCATCAACAAGATCCACAAGGCTCATTATGTACTCATGAATATTGAGTGCAGCCAGGAAGTCCTTGACGAAATCACCACTCTGTTCCGCTACAACGATGCGGTACTGCGAAACATGGTGATCAAGCGTAAGGAAGCCATCACTGAAATGAGCGATATCATGAAGGCTGAAAATGAAAGCCGTGAACGCAAGGCTCGCGCCAGCGCCCGCATGCAGGAAGAAGAATCCCGCCAGAGCGAAAGCGCCGATGATGCCGACGACTCAGATTCTGACGATGATGCCGGCGAAGACGTTGCTGTCGATGACAGCGATGCAGCCGATGATTCTGACGACGCCGCTGCTGAAGAAGCAGACAAAGCGTCCTAAACAAGATTTCACTGGAGAACTCCCATGGCACGTTTTTTTAGACGTCGTAAATATTGCAGGTTCACTGCCGAAGGCGTGAGCGAGATCGATTACAAGGATCTGGATACCCTGAAAGCCAACATTTCCGAGACTGGCAAAATCGTACCGAGCCGTATTACCGGTACCAAAGCACGCTATCAGCGTCAGCTTGCCACAGCGATCAAACGCGCTCGGTACCTGGCTCTTATTCCGTACACAGATTCTCACGAAGTATAAAACGGGGGCTGAATCGCCCTCACCGGGGGAAGCATGCGCGGGTTAGCAGAATACGTAATGCTTGGCCGACGCCAGGCGATCATTTTTGTTCTGCTTAGTGGCTTCTTTCCCCTGCTGTACTTTTTCAGTGCAGCCGTTGTTGCCCTGGTGACATTGCGTAAGGGCAGCAATGAAGGATTTCTGATCCTGTTGTGGTCATTGTTACCCGCAGGATTGTTATGGGCCATGGGTGATATGTCTCCCGTGTTCCTGATGCTGGGCACATACTTGCTGGCACTGATGCTAAGGAAAAGTTCTTCCTGGCAGCAGGTGATATTGCTGGCAACGGTGTTCGGACTGGCGACTCAATTCAGCCTGGTTTTCCAGGGTGAATACCAGGCACAGATTCAACAGGTGGTGGACCAGGGGCTACAGGCCCAGGTTAACCAGAGCAGCCAGGCCCAGTATACGAGCGAGCAGATTGTAGACCTGCTGTTCAGCTTTTACGGCGCTTACCACACGTTCATGGTGGTCATCTGCGTGATGATCGGCCGATGGTGGCAAGCGATGTTGTACAACCCCGGCGGGTTCAGGCAAGAGTTTCACTCGTTACGCTTTGATCCCAGGATAATGGTCTTTTTGCTGGGGTTGATAATGGCAGGTTTGATGGATATACCGCCGCTGGATGGCTGGCTACCCCTGTTTTGTGTAGTCCCCATGCTGGCAGGCCTGGCGGTCACCCATTATGCAGTAGCCCGAAAGGCCATGGGGACACCCTGGCTGGTATTGAGCTACATGACACTGCTGTTAGTGCCACCTGCAATCATTTTGCTGGGGTTCATCGACAGCGTGGTGGATTTGCGCAAGCGCATGAAGAGACAGGATAAAGAATAATCCGGGTCAGAGGCCCGCCGTGTTATCAGGCAATTTCGATAACTCTGCAGAAGTCTGATTCATTGAAAAACGAGGTTAGTAAGATGGACGTTATTTTACTGGAAAAAATGGGCAAGATCGGAGACGTCGGTGACCAGGTCAGCGTCAAGGCCGGTTACGCGCGTAACTTTTTATTTCCTTTTTCCAAGGCTATCCCGGCCACCAAGGAAAATATTGCTGAATTTGAATCCCGCAAGGAAGAACTGTTGAAAGCGGCTGCAGAAAAACTGCAGGGTGAACAGAAGCGTGCGGCACAGCTCACTGGCATCATTGTAACAATTGAAGCCAACGCCAGCGATGAAGGCAAACTGTATGGTTCCGTCGGTACCCGCGAAATTGCAGATGCGGCTTCAGCAGGTGGTTTTGAAATCGACAAGAGCGAAGTGGAACTGCCGGAAGGCGCTCTACAGCAAGTAGGTGAGTATGACATTACAATCACGCTGAGCCCCGAAGTCAGCACAGAGATCAAACTGGCTATCGTCAATATTGGCGGCACCGCTGATGCCGTTATCGAAGAAGCCCCTGCTGAAGAAGCAGCTGACAAAACGCCAGCTGCAGAATAAACAGCACTCAGCCAAAGATACTGACAATTCAGGTCCACTATTCCAGGACCGATCCAAAAGCCCGGATTCAAAAGATCCGGGTTTTTTTTGCACTGATTTTCGGCTGTAGGTAAGGAAATAAAGGGATAAAGGGATAAAGGGATAAAGGGATAAAGGGATAAAGGGATAAAGGGATAAAGGGATAAAGGGATAAAGGGATAAAGGGATAAAGGGATAAAGGGCAGGATCGTTCGCCTGAGATTAAGCGTCAAGGGTTTTATTTGGACTTATTCTTGAGTTTGATGGTCAGCTAAACACTATCCCTCCGGCTAACCCGAATATTTCCTCTTGTATCCTGTCTCCTGCCTCCCGTATCGATATCACTGACTGATCAACCGGGTTTCCCAGATCACCTTTGTATCAAGTGACCGGGAGTACACCAGTTCTCCCCCGAAGTTCGTATTATCGAATCCAACCACTTCGTACAAGGCTTCGAAGTGGTCCATGCCCTCACTACCGAGAGTCATCTGCAGGGATTCCATATCGGAGAGGGTCGTGATCTGGCGGGATACATTTGTCAGGCCCTCATCACGCATGCCAGCGATCAACAGGAATTGATTGCCATTCGGGGTCGGAAAGGTTGTTACAAGACCATAATCCCGGAAACTCTCATCCCCGGATAACCCGGAAGAACCCACGTAATACTCATTGGTATCCAGGTTTATCAGCTCATCGTAGGTAGAGCCAATGGAAAGACCTGAATCGGCAAACATGAGATCAAGGAGCGTATCAACGGCACTCAGATAGCCAATGTATATGATATGACTGGAAGCCAGGTCTGCTGTTTCCATGTCAGACATTAATTTCACTTCCACCCGTGAAGATTTCGTCTGAAGCATGGGCATGATGTGAGCCATGGCAGCAGCCACACTGACCGGGATATAACTCAGGTCCAGATTATAGAAGTCACCGGCATTTTCAGGCACTTCCCTCTGAAAACGGTCCAGGTCTTCCGGGGAATTGATATTGAATTCACGCACCATGCGCGCCACATTCCCCTGCTCATCAAGCTCACCGAAGATATAGTAATCGCCAATCACCAGCAAGATCGGCAGGTCATCATCAAGAATGGCTTGCCAGGGTTGCTGCGCTGATGCAGCCGGAACAAAATTTACTGTTTCCAGCGATGAATCTGAAGATGTCCGGGCATCATCAAGATTCAGGAAAAGCAAAAATCCCAAAATGAAAACGATGATGCCGACCGCCCACAGTAAATATGGATAAACTTGTTTCCCGGTTACCTCCCTCTGCATCTCGTTGTCCCGGGTCGGTTCAGCCACATTAGGGCGTACCACAATCGTGTATTGCCCCTTGGGAATATCGATTCGGTGTGTCTCTTCCCGTCCCAGACGCTCGTAAAAGTTACTGAGCTTGTTACGAAGGTGGTAGATATGCACCCTGACAATAGAGTCCTTGGAAACATCAAAATCTCCTTCCCGACCTAGCACATCAACGGCTATAGCCGCTTCCTTGGGAGTTTCCCCTTTAAGAGAGCACTCCACCAGGTATTTCAAAATAGCCCCATAGGTCTTAGATCGACCCAGCACACCGCTATTAATGATGCGCTGTGTCAACGCATGGAGTTCTTCTGGCGCAATAGTTGTCATCACAATTCTGTATTTCTGAAGGAGTGGGCATTTTGCCGATTTTCATCAGCAATTCAAGCAAAATATTAACGTTAATTTCGAAGGGCGAGAGATGATGAGAACTATTTTTAACCAGGATTAACGTCACTATCCTATTGATATCAATGGATTATTATCCTGATAACACATTATTACCCATAATCAGGGCATAGCAGGATCCATACCTGATCTTATCTACTGGTAATCAAACGACACGGAATATTTTATAGGGGGCATGAAAATTAACGTTAAATTAAAGCCTATTGATGATCGCTGGAACACCGATCAATAGCGGGCGCAGTTGGCTGGAACAGGTATCAAAGAGACAAAAAAAACGGCCCCTTGGGGAGGCCGGTTCTGGAATCAGGGCAATTATCAGAATTTATAGGCCAGGCCCAGGCGGACGTTGCCGGGGACTGTAGCACGACTGATAGTACAGTCGAGGACATCACAGTCAATATCCTCTGAGGTCTGACCTGCAGGATCAAGCCCTGCCGCATAGGCAGGGTAATAATAGACGATCTCCTTCTTGTCAGTATCCATCAGATTGATGACTTCCGCGAAAGCAGTGAGATTATTCCAGTGCCAGGCACCACGCACACTGACCATGGTCAGGGATTCGGAACGCTGCGTATTGTCAGCAGTCAGGGCATAAGGCCCCAGATAACGGAGTCGCAGGGCCAGGTCCCAATCATTACGACTGGCAGAGATTCCAATCTGCCCGGCTTCCTCCACGGCCTGCTCGACGAAATCTCCCTCAGGATTATTCACGTAGCGGGCATCACTGTGGGTATATACCGCATCAATACCAAGCCATGTCGCTGGTTGCCAGAACAGGGTGAATTCATAGCCGTCACGCTCCGATGCACCCTTGGGTTCAACGGAGTTGGAGTCACCAACAAATATCAGCTCGCTGTCCTGATCCAGCCACCAGTAAGTCGCCGTGAACTTGAAATCGCCAACCGTCCATCGCCCCCCCAGTTCCTTACCGGTACCCTGGGAAAGTCCCGGCACAGGATCAATCGAATTGACAACACCACGGGCGTCATTGGAGTGAAATCCGCGCCCCCAGTTGGCATACAGTTCCAGGTCATCCAGGGCATTCCAGGCCAAAGCCATTTTCGGTGAAACCTGGGTATCTGAATCGGTACCACTGACACTGAGACTATTCAGGGCAGAGGTTTGAAAATCAAAATAGTCAGCACGTACTCCGCCTATTACCCGTAAGGTATTGGTGGCATGCCAGGTAGCTTCCAGGTAAGTACCGTAAGATGTTTCTTCAATTGCATTGGCGCCTATATCTTCAACATAAACCCCTCGATCGGTGTGCTCAACCCCAATCCGGCTACCATCATCATGACGAAAATCTCCCCCCCCGATGAGGGTGAAGCGCATTTCATCAATCAGGGTCTTGTTGAACTTGCCGCCAATGGTCCAGCGTTTGTCGAACTGGTTAATCTGGTAGTCATAGGTGGGGTTGGATGACATGGTCCAGTCATAAAGCTGGCCATAAAGAGTCGCTGCCCAATCCTCTCCTGTCAGTTCGCTTGTGAGGATCCACCGTGACGTCTCGCCCTCTGCTGTAGGATCAAGGGCGCAGAATTCATCCGGACAGGCTGCTGTGCCAAATGCCCGTTCCGGAATCTGTTCAGTGGGATCCCAGTCAGCCTCGTATCCAGACAGGGTCACCATAAGGTTGCCAAAATCCATATACCGGGAGTATTTTGTCCATAGGGCCAGGTGATTGAGATCCTCCTCCTTCTGCCAAGGCCCATCATTCTGTTTATATTCACCGATAAAGGTCAGTGAACTATCCTGTGTTTCATGGGTTACCCCACCGGCCAGTCTGCGCCATCCAAACTCTCCACTGCCCAGGGTGACAAAATTGTCATCCAGGCGGTCAATGGTCTTGATCATCGATGCGCCGGCCATGGAAAAATCCCCCATATCGGCCCGGTAAGGCCCTTTGCGATAATCAATTCGCTCCACGGTTTCAGGGATCAGACCGTTCACATCCAGATAACCCTGACCATGCCCATGGCTTCGCAGGTTCATGGGCATGCCATCAACCATTACCGAATAGTCGGTTCCATGGTCCAGGTTAAAACCCCGCAAAAAATACTGATTGGCTTTACCGCTTCCTGAGTGCTGAACCGCCACCATTCCCGGCATGGACTCCAGCAGTTCAGCTGTCTTGAACAATGGCTTCACCAGCAGATCTGCCCCGCTCACCGATCCCTCACTGGCGGCCTCAGCCGTACCGACCAGGTCCTGGTTTCGGCCAAAGACCACGATTTCCTCAATCGCCTGGCTGTTCTGGGCTAAAAGTTCTGCAGTATTTAAAGAAACAATAATTGAGGTGACAGCCAGGGCCAGTCGGCGGTTTCTACGACAAAATCGAAAAGGCATGATTACTTCCCAGGGTAATATATTGTTTACTTCAGTTGTTCAAAGGTTCAGCTGGAGGCTGGCAACTGCCAGCCTGTCTTGATTTAGCTATGCCCGCTACTGTAAGCAGGAAATGTGAATCAAAATAGCAACTTAACAGTTCCAAACTGTTACGTTAACGCCAGCCTAACGTTAATTTTGGGGCCATAAAACATATACCGGGCCCACCTGGGCCCATAAATACCTATTGTTTGAGTCTCCTCGCAAAACCGGCGCATCCATGGGACATCCTCATAAATAAATATGGCCGGCTTGCAATCCAGAGAAGTACCCGGATGGGCAAGCTGTGTTCTACCTGTGAGCGAGTGGTGGATGACCTGTGGATGGTTTTTGGTAGCCTGTTTTTAGCGCAAAAAGTGACTTTTGGACCGTAAAAACTGATGCCGCTCTGACGTTGATGGGGTACCATTGTCAGCCCTGTCCAGATATGGGGAGCAACCTTTTTAGCACCCCCCTGGCAACAAAATAGATAACCTGATGGCCGACTCACCTTTCAGCGACAACAAGATTCCGGACAATCCGCAGAATCGAGCGATGCACCTGAAACTGCCCCCGCATTCCATTGATGCAGAGCAGTCTGTCCTTGGTGCCTTGATGCTGGACAACAGTGTGTGGCATGACGTCGCTGAAATCATTATCCCCGAAGATTTTTACCGCACCGAACACCGGCTGATATACCAGGCCATGCAGCATCAGGCCAGTGCCAGCAACCCCATTGATCTTGTTACCCTGTCAGAGGCCCTGGACAATGCCAACAACCTCGACAATGTGGGCGGTGTGGATTATCTCGGTGAACTGGCTGAAGGTTCACCCAGTTCCGCCAATATCCGTGCCTATGCCAATATCATCCGAGAAAGGGCCATCCAGAGAAAGCTGATCTCCGCCGCCAATACCATTTCCGAAAACGCCTTCAACCCCGATGGCCGGGATACGGAAGAACTGCTGGACCTTGCCGAGAAGCAGGTATTCAAGATTGCCGATGACCGTCCTCGAGACGGTGGACCCCGCATTGTCAGCCCTATCGTCGATGATGCCCTGGCGCGTATCGACAAGCTTTTTGAAGCCAAAGGTGCCATTACCGGCTTGACCACAGGCTTCAAGGATCTGGATGAAATGACCTCGGGCATGCAGAAGTCCGACCTTGTCATTGTTGCCGGTCGCCCTTCCATGGGTAAAACCAGTTTTGCCATGAACATGGTGGAAAATGCCATCCTCAACACCGACAGCCCGGTTGTGGTCTTCAGCCTGGAGATGCCTTCGGAAAGCCTGGTGATCCGCATGATGTCGTCCATAGGCAAGATTGACCAGACACACATGCGTAACGGCCAACTGGAGGAAGGAGACTGGGACAAACTGACCACTGCCGTCAGCAAGATCAAGAACAAGCCACTGTTCATTGACGACACGCCGGGGCTCAGCCCACTGGAAATGCGCTCACGGGCTCGCCGAATCTGGCGTGAACACGGGCACATTGGCATGATCATGGTGGACTACCTGCAGCTCATGCAGATCAAGGGTTCAAACGAAAGCCGCACCAATGAGATTTCAGAAATTTCACGGTCTCTGAAAACCATGGCCAGAGAGTTTGACTGTCCTGTCATCGCCCTTTCCCAGCTCAACCGCTCGCTGGAGCAGCGCCCGAACAAACGACCGGTTATGTCAGACCTCCGTGAGTCTGGCGCCATCGAGCAGGATGCGGACGTCATCATGTTTGTCTATCGTGATGAGGTCTACAACGAAGACACAGAACACAAGGGCGTTGCCGAAATCATTATCGGTAAACAACGTAATGGCCCTATTGGCACCAAGCTGCTCAGCTTTATCGGTAAATACACTCGGTTTGAAAACTACATGCCCCTCAACGACGATTTTGGCCAGGGTGGCTTTTCAGGTAGCTACGGACAGGCTGCCATGGCCCCTTCCGCCAGTGCCGGAAGCACCAGCGCACCACCACCGGCTGACTTCGACGACGAGATGCCCTTTGACGAGGATTGACCGGGGTGTCTGTTCACAGAGTCCTTGCGAGCGTTGACCTCAAGGCCCTTCAGCACAATTTTCGTATAGCCAGGTCTCATGCCGGCCCGGGCAAGGTAGCGGCTGTCATTAAAGCAAACGCCTATGGCCATGGCCTGGAGCAGGCCGCCGGGGCACTGGATGATGCAGACCTGTTTGGTGTGACTGATGTCAACGAGGCGCTCACCCTTAAACATACCGGAACTGACAAGCCCATTCTGATTCTGCAGGGCCTGATGACAGCCGAAGACCTGAAGCCGGTCACTCAAGAAGGCTTTCAACTGGTCGTCCACTCCGCTGAACAGCTCGTCATTCTCGATGAAAACCTTTCCAGTATGGCTATCAAAAAACCGCTGACCTTCTGGCTGAAAATGGATTCCGGGATGGGCCGCCTGGGTATCCCACCGCAGGACTTTGCGGCAGCTTACCGGGCACTGTTGAACCGCCCCTACACAAAAAGGGTGGTCATGATGACCCACCTGGCCAATTCCAGCCTCCCGGATTCGTCCCTGAATCTGCAGCAGCTCAAGGCTTTCAGGAACGTTGAAGCAGATATGGTGACTGATTGTCCGGCTACGAGCATCCCCTCATCTTCCGGGATACTTTCTTCGCTGGACACTGGCAGTACCTGGGCCAGGCCCGGCATCATGCTTTATGGCAGCTCCCCTTTTGGTTTCGCTCAAGAAGGGTTACGCCGGGACAGCTTTAACCTACAGGCGGTGATGACCCTGAAGGCTAGAATCATTGCCGTAAAAAATCTCAGACAGGGAGACAATGTGGGTTACTGTTCCCAGTTCATTTGCCCGCATGATATGCGTATCGGCATTGTCAGTATCGGTTATGCCGACGGTTATCCCAGCAACGCACCCAATGGCACCCCGGTCATGGTGAATGGACAACGAACACAGACTGTCGGGCGCGTATCCATGGATATGCTGGCCGTAGACCTGAGCAACATGGATGCCAGTGTGGGAGACCTGGCTACTTTGTGGGGGAAAGATTTATCCCTAGATGAAGTGGCGGCGAAAACCGGCATTCTTTCCTACAATCTGACCTGCAGTATCTCTCGCCGGGTCCCTTTCGAGTACGTTTGAGTTATGGCCAAGACCAAAACAGCCTATGTCTGCAGTGACTGTGGTGCCGAATATGCCAAGTGGCAGGGGCAGTGTCTTGCCTGCAGTGAATGGAATACCCTCACGAGGATTTCCCTTGGCGTGGCTACCACCCCTTCTGCACCAAAGAATTTCAAACAGAAAGGCATTAGCGGTGATGCCGGCGTGGCGGGCTCCGGCGTACAGACGCTTGGTGCCGTGAACCTGGAAGAGCAACCGCGCTTCACCACAACCATCAATGAATTCGATCGGGTATTGGGTGGCGGCCTGGTACCTGGTTCTGCCGTGCTCATAGGCGGTAACCCCGGGGCCGGTAAAAGTACAATGCTGCTGCAGGTAATGTGCCAGCTGTCAGAAACCATGGAAGCTCTGTATGTCACCGGTGAGGAAAGCCTGCAACAGGTAGGCATGCGTGCCAAGCGGCTTGGCCTGCCCATGGACAACCTGAAAATACTGGCGGAAACCAATATTGAGGAGATCACGCAGATCGCCCAGGAATGCAAACCAAAAATCATCGTGGTGGACTCCATTCAGGTCATGTATTCCGCCGATGTGGCTTCTGCCCCCGGTAGCGTCAGCCAGGTACGCGAATGCGCTGCCTACCTGATTCAGTATGCCAAGCAGACCGGGACGGCCCTGTTCCTCGTCGGCCATGTCACCAAGGAAGGCAGCCTGGCAGGACCCAAGGTTCTGGAACATATGATTGACTGCTTCATGATGCTTGAGGGTAACGATGACAGTCGTTACCGCACCTTGCGTGGCCAGAAAAACCGGTTCGGGGCAGTGAATGAACTGGGGGTGTTCGCCATGACCGGCACCGGCCTGAAAGAAGTGAAGAATCCGTCTGCCATATTCCTGGCGCGCACAGAGGAGATTTCTCCCGGCAGTCTGGTTGTGGTTCTGTGGGAAGGTACACGCCCCCTGTTGGTAGAAATCCAGGCTCTGGTAGATGCCAGCCAGTATGGTAATCCCCGGCGCGTTGCCGTGGGTGTCGATAACAACCGTGTTGCAATGCTACTCGCTGTATTGCATCGCCACGGGGGACTGTTCATGTCTGACCAGGATGTCTTCGTCAATGTGGTTGGTGGTGTAAAAGTCAATGAAACCAGTGCCGACCTGTCACTGCTTCTGGCAATGGTCTCCAGCTTCCAGGACAAGGCGCTTCCCAGAGAACTGGTGGTATTTGGTGAAGTCGGCCTGGCCGGTGAAATCCGCCCGGTACCCAGTGGCCAGGAACGTTTGCAGGAAGCCGCCAAACATGGCTTCAGCCGAGCCATCGTGCCCAAAGCCAATGCCCCGAAGAAAAAGATTGAAGGCATGCAGGTGATCGCCGTCAGCAAACTCAGTGAGGCACTGGACGCTCTATGAGTTCATCCCTTATTCCGGAAAGACCCCTGCTGATTTCTCCTACCCTGGCAGCGACCATCGGGCTGGAAGAAGCCGTCATGCTGCATGTAATAAGTGAGATGCTGGTACGACTGCCCTCCAGTTATCGGGATGGCCTGCAGTGGCTGGAAGTGGACCAGGAGATGCTGATTACATCCATGCCATTCTGGGACCAGGTCACCTTGCGGCGTGTGCAGCAAAGCCTGCTGGAAAAAGGCCTGGTGCAGGTAGATAGCTCTGCCAGCAAACCCCGGCGATTTCGTATAGCCATTAACCAGGCTACTGCAGATCCCGGACCATCTCCGTCTACCAGACAACCAGCTGAACCGGTACGGACAGCTCTCCGGTCAGCCAACCCCTACCAGCAAACATCCTCCGGCCAGGCCACTCCCATTCCTGACAACTGGCAACCCAGTGATGACCTCTATCGGCTTTGCGCACAACGGGGAATTCCCGGCCATTTTATTGATGAACATGTACGCCTGTTTGTCATCAGCCAGCAGGAACGCAAACGCATTCAGTATTCATGGCACAACACCTTCTACAAATATATCCTGAGGGAATGGGAAAATAACCGCAGCCACAAAGGTCTCAAGGAACTTGAGGCGGTCATGTCAGAGCAATGGCAGCCCAGTGCCGACGCCTTCAGCATTCTTGAGCATGCCGGGATAAACCACACCTTTATCGAAGACGCCGTGCCTGAATTCGTTCTCTACTGGCGTGAAACTGGCCTCAAGACCAGCACCTGGAATACGAAATTCATTGCCCATGTGCGCAGGCAGTGGGCAAAATATGAAGCCGCACTGGAACATGATTCCACTCCCAAACTTCTCCCGGAAGATTACCGTCCCAGCGATGGCGTTTTTGAGGTGCTGGAGATGGCCAATATCGACCAGACTTTTGCCCGCGAACTTATTCCCGAGTTTGTACTGTACTGGCGTGAACGCAAGGAAGTGAGTGCGTCATGGCATACCAAGTTTCTGCAGCATGTTAAGTACAAGTGGTCTCACCGGCAAACGGAAGCTGATGGGGAAGAAGGGTTTGTAGGAAAAATTACCGATCGCTCCTGGGCCGATTAAATATTCAGGGACCATCATATTTGCAGTAGCTACTGCAAAGAGAACGACTAAAGACCGAGCTCGGTGAGTGAGGGATGGCCGGGTGGGCGCGGTCCTAACGTCCAATGAAATTTCCGGTCCTGTTCCGCAATCGGGAGGTCGTTAATACTGGCCCGCCGAACGGCCATATATCCATTCTCATCAAATGCCCAGTTTTCGTTGCCGTACGATCGAAACCACTGCCCTGTTTCATCATGCCATTCATAGGCAAACCGAACTGCTATCCGGTTATCCGTAAATGCCCATAGCTCCTTGATGAGCCGATAGTCGAGTTCCTTTGCCCATTTGCGTTCCAGAAAGGCCTGGATCTCTTCCCGCCCATTGAGAAATTCGCTGCGGTTACGCCACTGGCTGTCCGGTGTATAGGCCATGGAGACCTTTTCCGGGTTACGATTGTTCCAGGCATCTTCGGCCGCCTGGACTTTTTTCCTGGCAGTATCTTCTGTAAAAGGAGGTAAGGGCGGTCTTTGTTCATTAATTTTTTATTATCCCCAAGGGTCGTGGTTTCAATCCGTTGGGCAGCCCGCGTGTATGGTGAGGCTGTCCCTGGGCTGTGAGCTTGAAACAATGCAGGTCGGGAAAGCGTCGGATGACTTTTCCTGCCCTGCCGAGAAAACTACCATCGTTTCCCCACATGGCAACAACAAGATTTGCATTGACTGATAATTTACCCAGCCAGCGGTCATTGTACTTGCCTACCGGGTCCGGTGCCTTCTTCAATTCTGTGGGCCACGTGGTACGAAAGGCAAAAAGATTGCCCACTGCCATGCTGCCGTAGCCCCACGACTTTGCATAATACAGGCATCGCCGCATGGTGTTGTCCTCTTTCTCCGCATCGGCGGTAGCGGGGTTCAAACCGATAAACAACACCTGCGGCAATGTGGAATCCCATTCCCGCCACAAGGCATAACGGTATTGTCCACACCGGGAAAAAGACGCGCGTCGGATCATGTCAGTCATGGCACCAGAATAACAATTGATTAAGGGATAAAAGGCTAAAAGGCTAAAAGGCTAAAAGGCTAAAAGGCTAAAAGGCTAAAAGGCTAAAAGGCAGGATGGTTCGCCTGAGAGAACCCGTCAAGGGTTTTAGTTGAGCTTATTCATAAATTTGATGGTCAGTTAAACACAATTCCTCCGGCTATCTCGAATATTACCTCTTGTATCTTGTATCCTGAATCCCGTCTCCTGCATCCTGAATCCTTTCTCCTGCATCCTATCTACTCCATGATGGCACTCTGCCGTTTCACAATCCCTCGGTGCTTTTCCGGCTACTGCCGAATAAGTGTAGACCTCCCTGATATTTAGGTATACTGCCGGGCCTTTATGAACACAAACACGTCCAAAAATACTTACCACATCCCTCTTGTCATGGTCCTGGCATTCATAGCCGGCTTTATTATCATGGCGATAGAATTGCTTGGCGGCCGAATCCTGGCCCCCTACTTCGGCAGCAGTATCTATGTCTGGGGCAGTATCATCACGGTATTCATGCTATCACTGTCCATCGGCTATCTTGTCGGGGGAAAACTGTCCCTGCACAATCCCAACATGAAGACCTACGGCTGCTTTTTTACCGGGGCGGCTTTCCTGCTTCTGCCGCTGGTATTCTGGAGCAACCAGATTATGGAATACCTTTTCCTGCTGATTGAAGATCCACGTTATGGATCGCTGGTGGTATCCCTGATGCTTTTCTTCCTGCCGACAGCTGTCATGGGCATGATCGCGCCCTATTCTGTCAGGCTGCTGGTCAGCACAACCCATGGTAGCGGGCATGTTGCTGGTAAACTCTACTTCATCTCAACTCTTGGAAGCGCACTTGGCACACTGGCGACGTCTTTCTACCTAGTACTTTGGTTTGAGGTTAACCAGATCCTCATTACCATGGTGCTTACCCTGCTCATCGCTGGCGCAGCTGCTATCATGACAGGGATGAAATACCCTGTTCCCGGACATATTGACTCATGAGCAAAGTAAAACGCGCGCCAACAGTCATGGCACAGCTAAAATCACATTTGTGGGTTTTCCTGCTTGCTATGCTCATCATTCTTGCCCGTGACGCCTTTGCCCAGAATGGGGTTCGCTACATACACCAGGAACGTTCCCTGTATCGAAACATCCTGGTTACAGAAGACAGCAACCGCCGCTGTATGCGTTTCACGATCACCAGCCGTAGCGGGCAGAACCAGAGCTGTCGTTTTCATGATAGGCCCATGGAACTGGTTTTTCCCTATGCCAAAATGACCCTGTCGAGCCTGCTCGTTCAGGACAATCCCCGCCGAATCCTGATCGTCGGCCTGGGCGGGGGTACACTACCCGATACTTACAGCACATTATTTCCCGAGACAGAGATCATTATTTCAGAAATCGATGATGCCGTTTATCGTGTTGCCAGGGATTATTTTGACTTCGAGGAAACTGACAGGATTACTGTCGATGTCGGAGATGCCCGCGTTTATATCAAACGAGCCGGTTTGCGAGGGGAGAAATTTGACCTGGTTATTCTGGATGCATTCAATGGAGAATATATTCCAGAACATCTCATGACTGCAGAGTTCTTGCAGGAAGTTAAAAAACTACTGCCGGAAAACGGCATGGTTGTGGCCAACACCTTTTCAACAAGCCGTCTGTATGCTGCAGAGTCCAATACATACCGGGAAGTGTTTGGTGAGATCTATAATATTCGCATGCCCGGGACTGGTAACCGGGTCATTGTGGCTTCCATGCAGCCATTACCTGACCAGGCCACGCTGGAGGAAAGGGCTCCTGCATTCAGGGACAGACTTGAGCCCTTCGGCTTTGATGTCACAGAGTATCCACAGTACATGTCGACCGACGTAAACTGGGATACCAGCCAGCGTATTCTAACTGACCAGTATTCACCGGCTAACCTGCTCAACAACTAATCCTGTATCGCCTTAACCCTCAACCATACTCTCAACTACACCCCCAAGGCTGTGGAAGAGCATCCTGGCAGGCAAAGCCATTACTTCCCCTTGTCAATTTCCTTTTTCCCGGCACTACTCCAGAGCGTAGCGACTGCCCGGTCACTGCCAAGGAACCCGACAACCATGCAAACACTGCCTACAGCCGAGAAAACGACAATGGGGATAATGGCTGTCAATTTTCCCTGTGACAGGGTGATAAACAGCAAACCCGCTGACAAGCCAAAAAACAGTAATCCCACCACTTTCAGGATAAGACGGCTGGAAGGTCTGTAAGCATACGCTTCGTTTCCCTTTTCAAAACGATCAAGGATGAATCGGAACATCCGCACAAAAAATGGCTTCATATCATGTTTCCCGGTTTGGACGTGGTTACCAGATTTTCACTCTTTCTTCTGGTGGCAGGTACAGTGCATCATCAGGCTGGATGTTGAACGCCTCGTACCAGGTATCAAAGTTGCGGACCACCCCATTGACGCGCGCCTCACTGTGGGAATGAGGATCGGAGGTGATACGCATTTCCAGGTTTTCATCCCGGTACAATCGGCGCCAGACCTGGGCCCACCCCATAAAAAAGCGCTGGTCGCCGGTTAGTCCGTCAATGACAGGTGCCTCTTCGCCATTCAATGACATCCGGTACGCTTTATAGGCAACCGCCAATCCGGAGAGGTCTCCGATATTCTCCCCGAGTGTAAAGTCTCCATTGAGAAATTTATCAGGCAGCACTTCAAACTGGTTATATTGCGCCACGAGCCTGTCCGCCCGTTCAGAGAATGCAGCGGCATCGGCTTCCGTCCACCAATCCCGCAGATTGCCATCACCATCGGATTTGCGTCCCTGATCATCAAAGCCATGACTGAACTCATGTCCAATGACGGCGCCAATACCGCCGTAATTGACAGCATCATCAGCGTCAACATTGAAAAAGGGTGGTTGCAGAATAGCTGCCGGAAACACGATCTCATTCATCGGCGGGTTGTAATAGGCATTGACCGTATAAGGCGTCATGAACCACTCTCCCCGGTCGATTGGAGCACCGAGCTTGTCCATTTCCCGGTTATGCTCGACACGACGGGAACGCTGCACATTACCGACGATGTCGTCAGCCCTTACCTCCAGAGCTGAATAATCTTTCCAGTCAACGGGATACCCGATCTTGGTCGTAAATTTTGCCAGTTTCTCCTGGGCCTCGGCCTTCGTGGTATCCGTCATCCATTCCAGTTCATTGATACCCTCACGAAAGGCTTCCCGCAGGTTCTCAACCAATACGTCCATTCGTGTTTTGGCTTCATCACGAAAATGCTGTTCCACATACAGGCGACCCACGACTTCGCCAAGCGCTGAATCCACAACATCCACACCCCGCTTCCAGCGTGGCCTGATCTCTTCAAGCCCACCCAGGGTACGCCCTTCAAACTCGAATTGTGCCTGGACGAAGTCTTCGCTCAGATATGCTGCCACTGAATCTACAAATTTGAACGCCGTGTAATCCTTCCATTGCGCAAGACTGGTAGTGTTCCAGATTCCATTGAGCGCTTCGATATAGTCCGGTTGACGAACAACTACTGACGTCTCATCGACACCCAGTGTTTCCAGAAATCCCGCCCAGTCCATATCCGGACTGAGGCCGCTGACATCATCCAATGTCATCTTGTTATAGGTCAACTCCCGTTGCCGGTTCTTCACCCGGTCCCAGTGGGCCTGGGCTATCAGGAATTCAATGCCCAGCACCGAGCGTACGGCTTCTTCAGCACGCTCATACCCGGCCAGCTCAAGTACCTTACCGATATAATCTCCATAGGCCTCCCTGGCCTGCCGGTGACTTTCGTCATCTTCGGTCAGGTACCAGTCCCTGTCAGGGAGACCAAGCCCCCACTGATTCAGATAACTGATGTATTGGTCTGACTGCATGGCATCATTACTGATATAGATGCCCACAGGCATCTGGACACTGAGGTGATTCAACTCGGCCATTTTAATGAGCATCTCATCTTTGCTCTGGACCGAAACGATATCTGACAGTGTTGACTGGAGAGGTTCAGCACCCAGGGCTTCGATGCGGTCTATGTCCATAAAGCTGGTGAAAAAGTCGCCCACCTTTTGCATATCCGAACCTTGTGGCGCTTCCGTGGCTGCCGCGTCCTCGATGATGCGTCGCAGATTTTCCTCGGCTTCATCACCCAGTGCCGTAAAGGCACCAAAATTTGACTTATCAGAAGGCAGAGTTGTCTCGGTGAGCCAGGTTCCATTGACGTAGCGGTAAAAATCATCTCCCGGGTCAATAGTCGTATCGAAGTTCCCGGTGTCTATGCCCGAGCTAGTAACATTGGGAGTTTCCGTCTGGGCAGGCTCCACCGTAGCAAGTGATTCAGGGCTTGATTCAGGGGAGCAGGCACTGAGCAAGAACACGGAAAGCGAGGCAAGAACTGTTAATGGTACTCTGGACATGGGGTAAATCACTCCATCTGATCGGGAAAGTTACCAGGTGATGATGCAAGACTGCCCAGTATATCGACTCTGGCCCGGTCTGGGCAAAAGCAGGGACGGTTAATCAATGTCGCCAGTGATTTCACTTACGCTGTCACGGAGCAAAAAACCACAGAGCCAAACTGGCGGGATTAATCCGTCAGTGAAAGCCTTTCTCAGGGACGAGACGTCTTGAAAAAGTGCTCACGATAATGACGCAACTCCTGAATGGAGTCCCGGATATCTTCCAGGGCCTGGTGTGTTCCCTGCTTTTTCACACCATCGGCAATATCCGGACGCCAGCGTTTAGCCAGCTCCTTGATAGAACTCACATCCAGATTACGGTAGTGGAAAAAGGCTTCCAGAGCGGGCATATAACGGGCAAGAAAGCGGCGATCCTGGCATATGCTGTTACCACACATCGGAGAGAAGCCTGGCTCACAATACTGTGAGAGAAACTTGATCGTTGCCTGCTCGGCCTCACTTTCGTTATTCGGGCTCAGGCGAACCCGCTCGATCAACCCTGACTGGCCATGATGACGCTGATTCCAGTCATCCATACCCTTCATCATTTCCTCAGACTGGTGAATGGCAAGCACCGGCCCCTCAGCAACAACCTGGAGGTCTGTGTTGGTAACGATGGTGGCGATTTCGATAATACGATCGGATTCCGGGATCAGGCCTGTCATTTCCAGGTCGATCCAGATGAGATGCTGCTTCTTATCCATTTTTATCCATACGGGTAAATGACTGCCTTCTGGAATTGAGGCTGGACTCACTATAATTAATTAAGGAGCCCCAGGCAAAGGAAATGATAAAATAGCCGGCATGAAGAAAAAGCAGCTCAACCGTCGCCAGATTTGGCGTATCCGCAAAATGCAGGATGCCTATGCTGAACGGGCTGCGAAAAAAGATGCCCGCCTGGAAGAATCCCTGAATGCTGCCGAACTGGGTAAAGAGCAAAAGGGAATAGTCATCTCCAACTTTGGCCAGCAGCTCGATATAGAAGCGCTGGAAGGAAAGGATCAGGGCAAGGTCTTTCGATGTTTCCAACGCTCCAATATTGATTCCCTGGTGACCGGTGACTACGTGATCTGGCAGGAAGGCGATCCTGTCGGTGTTGTAATTGCCGCCCTGCCCCGGGAAAATTTTCTGGAACGTCCATCCAGCCTGGGTGAACTGCGTCCTATAGCGGCAAATATCGATCAACTCATCATAGTCGTGGCTCCGGCGCCGGAGCCATTTGCCAACCTGATAGACCGTTACCTGGTGGCAGCCGAACATTACTACATCACACCTATCCTGCTCATGAATAAAGCGGACCTGATAGACGAGCATAACAGGGAACAACTAGAAGACCTGTTAAGAATCTATGATGATATTGGTTACAGCGTACTGACTGTTTGCGCCAGGACCGGTGAGGGGATACCTTCCCTCAAGGCCTTGCTGGATGACAAAACTTCCGTTTTTGTCGGGCAGTCCGGAGTAGGGAAATCGGCACTTGTGAACACACTATTGCCAGACGCCAACACAGAGGAAGGCGCACTGTCAGAAGCAAGAGACAAAGGCAGACATACCACCACGTCTGCCCGCCTCTATCATTTCCCGGAGGGTGGAGACCTGATTGACTCTCCCGGCATTCGGGAATTTCATCTTGAACATCTGGATAATGACACACTGCTGACAGGCTTTATCGAGTTCCGTCCCTATCTTGGTAACTGCAGATTCCGCGACTGTCGGCATGACAGGGAGCCAGGCTGTGCCCTGAAAAATGCGGTGGAACAGGAAGATATACATCCAAGGCGTATGGAAAGCTACCGTCTGATAAGCCAGACCCTGACATGAGACCATGGCAGGCATTTCACCCCGGGTCTCCTGATACGCTAAAATTTTACTTTTACCGGATAATTACCCATGCCTGAGAACCTCGCGTTAATCATTGAGCCGGACACCCTTGAAGCCCACCTTGGGAGCAGCAACCTGTTGATTGTAGATGTCAGCCAGGCAAGCACCTATGAACAGGTACATGTTCCGGGTGCTGTGCACGTAAAGCCCGCCGAACTTGTCTGTGGCGTTCCTCCGGCCCCGGGCAAGCTTCCAGAAAAGGCAGCACTGGAAGCCCTGTTTTCCAGGATTGGCTATTCACCGGATAAACACATCGTGGTTTATGATGACGAAGGTGGTGGTTGGGCCGGCCGGTTCATCTGGACCCTGGATATTATCGGTCACCAGTATTACTCCTACCTTGATGGCGGCATTCATGCCTGGGCCAGGGAGGGACATCCCCTGGAAAGCGAGCCCTCCCGAAATATGTCCACTGAAGTCAGTCTTTCACTGGACCTGTCCGTTAATGCCGATCTTGACGAGGTGCTGGCGTCGATTGGGGATGACAACAGCATTGTCTGGGATGCCCGCAGTCATGAAGAATATGTAGGCACCAAACTCTCCTCAGCCCGCGGCGGCCATATTCCTGGCGCCGTGAACCTGGACTGGCTGGACACCATGGATCGCACCCGTAATCTGAGGCTCAAGCCAATCACCACTCTCAAGGAGATGCTGCTGGAACTCGGGATTGATGGCAGCAAGCAGATCATTACCCATTGCCAGAGCCACCATCGCTCAGGACTGACCTACCTGATTTCCAAAGCCCTGGGTTTTCCCGTCAAGGCCTACGACGGTTCCTGGTCAGAATGGGGTAACCTGCCCGACACACCAGTGGAAACCGGCGACGCCTGATTGCCATCCCTTCCGGACACACTATCTGATGAAATTTCTGTTTATTCTTTTCCAGCACCTGGTGCCTCATCACCTGCTGTCCCGACTTGTCGGGAAGCTGGCCAGTGCTACCACTCCATGGCTGAAAAACTTTCTGATCCGCCGTTTCATCAATCACTACAGGGTCAATATGGAAGAAGCCCTGCACAGCGAACCCCATGACTTCAAACACTTTAATGATTTCTTTACCCGTGAACTCAAACCCGGAGCCAGAAATCCGGACTTATCGGCCGGGACAGTTATCAGTCCGGCCGACGGGGCCATCAGCGCTATCGGGGATATTCATGGTGACTCGGTTTTTCAGGCGAAGGGCCGGGACTTTTCCCTTTCGGTGCTGTTGGGTTCAGAAGCTGACGCTACCGCCTTTTTAGACGGCTCATTCGTCACAGTATATCTCTCCCCCAAGGACTATCATCGCGTCCACATGCCGATGGCAGGCACACTGAGGAGCATGCGTTATATTCCTGGTCGCCTTTTTTCAGTGAACCAGACCACGGCAGAAAGTATCGACAGTCTGTTTGCCCGAAATGAACGTGCCGTCTGCCTCTTTGAAACTGATGCTGGCCCCATGGCCGTCATTCTGGTGGGAGCGATGATCGTTGCCGGTATCGAAACCGTCTGGTCTGGCCAGGTCGCCCCTTCAAAATTTGACCTGAGTGAACATGACTATACGATGCAGCATCCGGCTATCCAGCTGGGCAAAGGTGAGGAAATGGGTCGCTTCAAACTGGGCTCCACCGCCATTGTTCTGTTTGGGCCGGGGGCCGGTCGCTGGACCGAAGAACTTGGGACAGGCGCATCCGTCAGGATGGGAGAAACCATCGGGCATACAAGCCCGGACAGCCCTGTATGAGAAGCATCAGGCTGTCCAGGCATCCGGCTTCCCGGTTTCTGTATTGTCAGCAGTTTCAGGTGCCGCTTTACCCGCTTCTTTCCTGATCACCAGTGTCCTGGCAATCTTGTCATGAAACCCCTGCTTGCGCTTGTCAAAACCGATCCATAGAAAGCCCAGGCACAGGGGAAGCAGTGACACGTAATATCCGATATAGCGCAGTATCAAGCGACCAAAAGGTGGCTTGCCCAGAGTTTCGGCATCCACGATATAAATCCCCATCATGATCTTTCCCGGTGTTGCTGCCCGGTATTGCCAGAACACCAGGAAAGCAATAATCGGCAGGACAATATTAATAATGTCATAGGCGAGTCCGGGCGATTCGGTGACAAAGAACACTTCAGGCCCGTAAAACCACAGCAGCAGAGGGACTGATACCATCAATAAAAGTATTGAATCCAGGATGGAGGCCAACAGGCGAATCCAGAAACCAGCATATTCCACCCCAGGTACCGGGTCATGCGGGACTGTCGCTTCCTCAATATTTTCAGAATTGTTTCCCACGTTTATCCTCCTTTGCTGGACATGATGTCACTGCTGGTAGACCTGGCCACCCTGTAAAGCATACAGGACAGCAGGTTAAGGAAGAAATATGATGAAACCGCTGTTCAGGCACGCCCCGAAGGGAAACTGACGACCTGGCTGATGTCATCTGTCCCTGTTTTCAACATGAGCAGACGATCAACACCCAGGGCAACACCGGCACATTCCGGCATGCCATGTTCCAGCGCCGCCAACAGCCTCTCATCGATGGGTAATACTGGCAGATCCGACAGTTCCCTGAGATGATTGTCGCGCTGGAACCGCAACCGCTGTTCATCGACATCCGTGAGTTCCTGATACCCATTGGCGATTTCCATGCCAGCAATAACCAGTTCGAAACGACGGGCAACTGATCGTCCCTGGTGGTCAATGTCAACTTTGGCCAGGGCGGCCTGAGATGGTGGGTAATTCACAATAAACAGGGGGGCCTGTATGGCAGGCTCGATACAATGGGAAAACAGGAGGTCCAGCCAGTGATCCGGATGCCGGCTGTCGAAGGAAATATCCAGACGCTCACGGGCACAGGCTTTCAGCTGCTCCAGTGAGGACTCAAGGGGATCAATGGAAAGGTGCTCCATAAAAAGGGAGCTGTAGGTCACCCGGTCAGGTGGGACACAGCCCAGCACATGGGACACCAGTGCTGTCACTTCATCCATCAATGCATCCAGGGTAAAGCCAGGCCTGTACCATTCCAGCATGGTGAATTCAGGATTATGCCTCCTGCCGGATTCGCCGTTACGAAAAGCGCGTGACAACTGGTAGATGGGGCCACTGCCGAAGGCCAGCAGCCGCTTCATGGCAAACTCTGGTGAAGTTTGCAGGAAGACCTCCCTGGCTGGTTCGCCCGGAGTGATCAGCTCAGCCCTGATCGGCTCAAGTGCCGGGTCTGTCCCGGTACCATGGGAGAGAATTGGCGTATCTACTTCCAGAACACCCCGATCCGCGAAAAACATCCGGATATTCGCCAACAGCCCGGCTCTTTCCTGCAGCTTCTGCAGATCAGTAGTGGGCTGCCAGTCCTGAATAGTCATATTGTCAGTAAAGCCATATGCGACTTAATGCGCAGAACAGCCGACAGCTTACTTCTTGACCCGGTTCTGGTAATCGCCGGTGCGTGTATCGATGCGGAGAATATCCCCGATCTCAACAAACAGGGGCACCTTGACCACGGCACCTGTAGTCAGGGTTGCGGGTTTGGTGCCGCCCTGGGCAGTATCGCCTTTAAGACCCGGATCTGTGTCTGCGACTTCCAGTTCAACAAAGTTTGGCGCCTGAACGTTAATGGGTGAATCATTCCAGGAAACTACGATGCATACATCCTGTTCCTTGAGCCAGTCGATGGCATCTGCCACGGCACTCTTGTCCGCCGCAACCTGCTCAAAACTGCCGTCTGTTTTCATGAAATGCCAGAATTCACCATCGCTGTAGAGATATTCCATATCCGTTTCCACAACGTCTGCTGCTTCGATGGATTCACCAGACTTGAAAGTGCGCTCCCAGACACGCCCGTTCAGCAGGTTACGGAATTTTACGCGATTGAAGGCCTGACCTTTCCCCGGTTTGACGAACTCATTCTCGAGAATCGTGCAGGGATCGCCCTCAAGCAATACTTTCAGCCCTGATTTGAATTCGTTGGTAGCATAAGTAGCCATGAAATAACCCTCGTTATCCGGAAACCCCTGCCTGTACAGGAGCTTCCACCTGAAAAGGGGGGCATGATACAAGACTTGCGCCCAAAGGCAAAAATTCATGGCCAGCCCCTTGGTAAACCCGGATAAAATTTACGCTATTGAGTACCCGGCGACCCTTTATACTGGAGCGCTTATCTTTTATCTTTGCGTCTCACCACCAGTCACTCCCGAATAAGGCCAGGAATATCCGTTTGACCACGATTGCACTCCAGCAAACTGCCTCATGGCAGGAAATCCTGTCCGGCACAGTCCGGGAAGCCAGTGAACTCTGCCGCCTGCTGGAACTGGACAAATCCTCCCTGCCTGACAGTCATCCCTTGCTGAAAAATTTTCCTGTCCGGGTACCCGGTCCATACCTGTCGAGAATTAAAAAGGGATGTCCCGATGACCCGCTACTACTACAGGTTTTTCCGGACCCAAGAGAGGCACATCAGGTTGCGGGATATTCAGAAAACCCCCTCCAGGAAGATCAGGCTAATCCCTTGCCGGGAATTCTGCATAAATACAATGGCAGGGCCCTGCTGCTTGCAACAGGCGGCTGTGCAATTCATTGCCGTTATTGCTTTCGTCGCCATTTCCCCTATGAAGACCAGCTACCAGGAAAGGATTTGTGGCAACACAGCCTCGAGTACATTCGCGACGACAACAGCATCAATGAAATTATTCTCAGTGGCGGAGATCCACTGACTCTTCCAGACAGGTACCTGGCCTGGTTTCTTGATGAGCTTTCAACATTTTCCCATGTGCGACGCATTCGAATTCATACTCGTTTACCGATCATGATTCCAGAACGTATTACAGCGGGCTTGTCTCAAATACTGGCAAATTCCCGCTTTCGTACTATTGTGGTCTTACACAGTAACCACGCACAGGAATTTGATGTGTCCGTGGATGAGGCTTGCAACAGGCTACAGGCTACCGGTGCCGTGCTGCTAAACCAGAGTGTCCTGCTCAAGGGAGTCAACGATTCTGCAGAAACCCTGGTGGAACTAAGTGAACGCCTTTTCAGTGCTGGCGTACTGCCCTATTACCTGCATGTACTCGACAAGGTCCAGGGTGCAGCTCACTTTGATCTGACGGAAGCACAGGCAATAGCACTTGTCAGGCAAATGCAGACACGACTGCCAGGTTACCTCGTCCCAAGGCTGGTCCGTGAAGTTCCCGGTGAAGGGGCCAAATCGTCGATAGACCTCAATCCATGACAACGGTCATTTTCTGTTCCAGATAATGGAGTCCAGGAATTGTCTGCAGATGAATCGCTCCGGCTTCTGGTCATAGCCGGTGACAAAATTTTCGCCAACCGTTTTATCAGTGCCCTGAGACATGAAGGCGAGAGTGTCGCTCTTCGTTCACTGGATAATCTCGATACTGTAAACATGGCCCTGGAGGAACACAGGCCGAATCTCGTGCTTGCCATTGAAGGCAGAAAACTCCAACTGCAGACAATCATCACATCATGTCAGTGGGACAGGCATGGCGTACCTGTCCTGATGGTTACAACGGCCAGACCGGAACCACAGGTCTCTCTTTCGTCCAGCAGGACCAACATCACGGTTTTGCCGAAGGAGGATTTCAGCTTGCTTGTAACAAGTGCCAGGCAGCTGGCCAGCCTGCAACGTGAACGGGAAAAAACCAGGTCACTGTCCCGGCAACTTCTTGGACTGGAAAAGCGTCAGCGCAGAATACTGATGGATTCGAGCACAGCCACAGCCATACTGAAGAACGGGGTCCATGTTTTCTGGAACCGGAGTTACCGGGAGCTGCTGGGAAAATCCGATGACAGCTCACTGGAAAACACCCCGCTGCTTTCACTGGTTGCGAGCCAGGAAAAAGAGAAACTTCGGGCCATACTGGCTAGATGTGCTCAGGGTAAATGCTCTTTCACCCTGGCATTTGAGGATAAAGGCCTGTGTCGTAAACTCAGCTTCAGCTTTGAGCATAACGGTTTTGGCGAGCCCGGCTGTACCTATGTGGAAGCAAGACCGGCCCGGGGCAATCGCCGGTATTCCAGGGAAAAAATAGCCCAGGCACGTCAGGACCTGATCACTCGCCTGGAAAATCTACCTTTCTTTACCACTCGAATAGAAACTGCCATTGCTACGGCTATTGAAAGCAACAGTGCAAGTGTTCTCATGGTCGCCCGTATCAACCACATGGAAAAAGTGGAACAGAAGCTTGGCATTGCCGCCACGAACCAGACATTAAATGAAATCAGTACATACCTGAAAAACGCTGTGAAGAAATTGTTTACTGCATCGCGTCTGGCCGACAACGAATTTGGCCTCCTTCTGACCAATTGCAGTGCTGGTGAAGGCCTGGAACTCGCCCGCTGTATTCGGGAAATGGTCAACAGCGCCCTTGTTATGAAACAGGCCGATGGTATCCGACTAAGCCTCTCGATTGGGTTGGCCAGTATTAACAGGGATGCCCTGGATGCCGAGGATATGATCAACAAAGCCAGGATCAACACCGGCATGCCACTGGATTTACCAAATGGTGAATTCGAGGACATCAGCTGTTGCCTGAAAAAAGCACTGGAGGCGAGACGGTTTTGCCTGCTTTTCCAACCGCTAATGACACTGGGCAATAACAATGTACCGCGATATGAAGTACAGGCAAGACTTGTCACCGACAGGAAGACACTGTTGCCACCAGCAACTTTTCTTCCTGCAGCCGTTATCCACAACCTGGCCAGCAGGATTGACCGCCTGGTCATTAGATTACTCTTCATCCAGCATATCGAGCGTGCCCCTGCCGGTTCACTTTTCCATATCCATCTAAGCAGCAATAGCCTGGCCAGTCTTTCCCTGTTGCCATGGCTGAGCAGGCAGTTACAAAAAAGACGGTTCCCTGCCAACAGGTTGGTTTTCCAGGTCAGTGAAGTGGACTTTCACAGTAATCCGGACCAGGTGTATTCATTCTGTACAACACTCCATGAACTGGGAGCAGGAATCACCCTGACCCGGTTTGGCAGTGCTGTTGACCCCCTCCCTGTACTTGAAAAAATCCGTCCAGCTCTGGTCCGACTGGATGGGTCACTGCTGGAAAATTTGCAATACAGCCAACAGGAACAGAAAAGAGTACGAACGCTTGTTCGTGCTATTCACCAGAAAAATGTAAAAGTCAGCGTTACCGGTGTGGAGGATCTTGACCTGCTTCCGACACTTTTCAATCTGGGCATCGACCTGGTCCAGGGCTACTGTATTAGTGAACCTGGCCAATCAATGGATTTCCAGTTCCCCAAAGAGGAACCGGTCAAGGTCGCGGTCTGAACAAGACCACTATATTTTCCATCCCGCGAGAAAGAATTGTTACACTATGCCGATTACCTATTAATGAGTGTCCAGCTTTGCCCGACAACGAGAACTACTCAAACAACCTGCAGGAGAGTTCTGCGGATCATTCCGGGATTGTGCTGCAGTTCAGGCATAAACTGGCATTGGTTTTTGCCATACTTCTTTGCGCTGTGGCCCTCACCTACTGGCTGCTTTTCCAAAGCGTCCTGCAACGCTCGACACTGGAACACCATGACATCCTCGGCCGTTCCCTGGCTGAACAAACTGCTGCTTCTGTCCGTGAACTGGTACTCGTCAATGATCGTCTGGGTCTGAATGTTGAACTGGCCCAGCTGGTCAGGAATGAATCCATTCTGTCTGTCAGCATTCATGATGTGGATGACAACATACTGGCCAGTGCCGGCCCGGCAGACAACCCCTCCAATGGAACCAACCTGTATTCAACACCTATCATGGTGCAGGAAGCCATGGCGGGCAGCGTGAATCTCCATATCAATCCTGACCTGACCAGACCACTGCAGGCAAGGCTGAGAAACCTGTTCCTCACAGTCCTGGTATTGTCCCTGGTACTTGTCATTGCTCTTGCCTATCTGCTGGCCAGTAAAATTACCAGGCCATTGAAATCACTAACGGCAATCATCAATGAACAGACTGACGAGGATCCGGAAGATCATCCCCGTGGAATCGATGAGACAGACGATCTGGAATCAGCCGTAGGCCGTTTACTGATTCAATTCCGGGAAATGGAATCCCGGCTTCTGGAAACCGGTGTGTGGGAAAGCGACAACCGGATGGAGCCATCCAGGATTGCTGCCAGTATCCTGGTTATCAAAGTGGTCAATGTACACACCGCTATCGAACTCCTTCACCCCGGCACGCTTGCAGACCTTCTTCAGGAATACAAGTTCTATCTAAAGCAGGCTGTCCGCCTTTATGGTGGCGTGCTGCAACGGGACAGTGGCGAATCAATCATGGTGAGTTTTGACGCTGGAACCTGTGGCGGGAAGCACAGTATTCATGCCCTGCAATGTGCCGGTCTTTTCCAGTCGATCATGGACAAGGTCAACAAGCGACACCGTAAAAACGGAGAACAGCTGCTTGAATTCCGGATGGCCATTCATAGTGGTGATGTTTTCCTCGCGCCTGATATTCAGGGCAAAGAAGAACGGGATGGGTTACGCACGATGGGAAAAACTGTAGATATCACCTATTTTCTGAGCAAGCAGTCAGCTCCTCATGAACTTGTAATCAGTGAATCGGCCTATTCGAGTGCACGGCAATTCGAATCTTTCGAAACAGCACGCCAGAACCAGGTCAGCATGCCTGCAGACAATGTCTCATTCATGGCCTATATTCTGAACAGTGGATTCGCTGAATCCATACCGTTAATAATCAGGCAGCGGGATCATGTTCTTGATAATGATCACTGTGTTGATGACTAGGTTATGCTTCAATCGGGAAAGTCCAGGGAACACACGCGGCATTGGATAGCTTCAATGCATGGAACAGGTAATGGATAATCAGATAAACGTTGGCCACCCTTTTTACTTTCCCACCCAGGTAGTACTGGTGGATGATGACCCTGACTTTCTTGATGGCATCAACCTCATGCTCGACAAGAACCTGAGCTGCCGACTGTTCCAGTCAGCCACGGATGCGCTCGCTTATGTCAATACCTCCCATCGACATGTACAAATCCTCGAGCGGTGCTATAACCACTATAAAACCGGTCCGCTGGATTCTGATTCACTGTCTCATGTAGATATCGGAAAACTGCATGAAGAAATATTCAATGGCAACCGGTTCCAGACTAGCTCTACAGTAGTAGTTGATTACTCAATGCCTGAGATGAACGGCCTGGATTTCCTGATGGAGCTGAAAAACCCTTTTATCAAGAAGATCCTGCTTACCGGTCAGGCCGATACCGAACTGGCGGTCAAGGCATTCAACAGGCAGCTGATCGACCAGTTCATTGATAAACATGACCCGGCACTTCGAAACATCCTCAACTCCGCCATATCATCTTTTCAGCAACAGTATTTTCGCAGCAGTTTCAAACTGGTGACAGATCCAATTATTGCCAGCAATCATGACAGCTATCTTACCGACGCCAATTTCCAGGAATACTTAGAGCAGGTACGCGAAAGCACTGGCGCTGTTGAATACTACATGATTGATTCGCCTCACTCAGGCTACATGCTTGTCGATTCAGCAGGTAATCGGCATAGCCTGCTGATTTTTGATGACACGGCCATGGAGGATCATTGCGAGCAACTGATCGCCATGCGGGCTTCTGAAACATTGATCAGCAGAATCCATAACAGGGAACTGATCCCCGCTTTTGATAGCCAGGATGATGCCCTGCACAGGGATCATCCGCATATTGCCCAGTGGTCAGATCACTATCATCCCGCTACAAAATTAACATCCCACAAGAACTACTTTACAAGCCTTTTGTCAGGTAATGATCTTCCCATGAGATACAGCAGCCAAATTATACCCTATGGGGATTTTCTGCAGGGCACTGCCCTGGATCGGGAAATCCTGCACTGATAAATTCACAGTGACAGTCAGGTAGCAGGCAATGTAATGATGAATTCGGCGAATTCGCCTGATTCAGTGCGACAGGTGATTTCCCCGTCAAAACTATGAATTGCCCGCTTGCAGAAAGCCAGGCCTATACCTGTACCTTCTTCCCTCGTTGAATAGAAGCCATCGAAGATACGTTCAGCCACCGATGGACTCATCCCCTCACCTGTATCACGAAAAACAAGGGTGTTGAACCCCTTGCCTGGTTTCAGGGTTATACTCACCTCCCCCTTAAGCGCGGAATGAATTGAGTAAAGGGCATTCTTCATAAGATTGAATATGACATAGACAAAGAGGCTGTCCAGTCCACGAAAATAAAAGTCCTTTGACAGTGCCAGGGAAATCTTTTCCTCCTCCCCCCGCTTGAATGGATAGCGTTCCATGGCCTGTTTCACACAGTCAGCTGCCGACAGATTGCGGAACTGACTCTTGTCCACGGTATTGTCTCTCAGGTTCATCAACAGCATATCTATTACACTGTTCGCCTGATCAATCATAAGGGTAATTCGCTCCGGTGTTTTACCCAGTGCGCCAAGATGATCTCCTCTGATAGCTGGCGTTCCTTCAGGGTTTGTGCTTGCCTGCTTCCTGTATACATCGAGCAATACAGGCAGATAATTCTCCAGTCCATTCATACTGGCCCTGACACCAGCCAGGGGAGTACGCATTTCATGGGCTATATTGGCGCTGAGACTTTCCATGACCCGCATGCGTTCTGAATAATCCATTTCCGTTTGCTGGATTACAGCATCAAAGTCCCTGCCCTGGTCAAGAATCGTGGATAGCTGGTCCGCGAAAAATTCCAGTATGCGAAACTCATACTCTTTCAACGTCTGCTCAAGACTGCCCAGCATGAGTAACATCTGATTAACCACATAATAATGTACTGGTACAAAACCAATACCCTGGCTTTGTTTAAGTGCTTCACTGTTTACCGGTGTTCTCAGAAAGATATATTGGCTCCCAAATTCCAGGGCGCTGGAGAAAACCGGGGCACACAGCAACTGTGGCCGAATCTTTCTGTACTGGCCAAGCACACCCAGTTCACGAATGGTGACAAGATTTTCTTCTCCACCAACCTGTTCCAGCCACTCACGGGTAGCCTGTTGGTTATCAGCATTATTCAACTTCGCCGAAGCAAAATTGGCAGCGAGATCACCGGGATTTTTGGGAGAGAACAGAAAAGCCCAGCACAGCCCGATAATCTGGTCACCCTTGAACACCAGGCTGACGATATCTGTACGTTCCGCATGGGAACCAAAAGCATTTTTTAATGTTTCCCGCGCGGTTTCAGCAGTCCACTTCTCATTCCATTTTTCGCGCGCCAGATCGGCATAACATTCGGCCATGGCATCCAGCACCCTGTCATCCATATGCCTGACTGAGTCACCGGTATAGACCACTATGCGAAATTCTTTACCGGCCAGTCGGGAGAGCATGCCATTAAGCCGATTCAGATCAAGAATTGAAGTGGATGCCAGTTCCCCCGAGGATTGGGGAGAGACCATGGCGGATGAATCAGAGGCAAGCGCCGTCCTGCCTTCGGAACCTGATTCCGGGTTTTCCGGAGATGTATCAACGTCGGACATGAGATCCTGCTCAAACAACCATCTGGCTATTTTCCTGAATGGATTGGCAAGGATACTGAAAACAGGGAAATTTCGCCAAATCCCTCCTTAACATCATTTGTCGTTGACTTCGACGCGATCCACTTTCTGGAACCCACGCGGCAGTTTATTACCTCGTCGTCCCCTTTCACCCCGATAATGCTCAAGGTCACTCATGGGAAGATTCAGGTAACGTTTTCCTGAATGAATGGTCAGGACCTGTCCTTCCCTGAGCACGGCAATAGCCACTACAAACTCAACCCTGTCCTTCACCCGGGCAGAAGGAATATTAATGATCTTGTTACCTTTACCCTTGGCCAGTTCCGGTAGCTGGGACAGCTTAAACATCAGCATACGTCCTTCATTGCTGATACCCACCACTTCGCAGTTATCGATGTCATTGACCGGAACCGGCGAAAGCACTTTGGCTCCTTTCGGTAGGGAGAGTACAGCTTTGCCGGACTTGTTTTTGCTGACCAGGTTTTCAAGCCTTGTAACAAATCCATAGCCGGCATCGGAGGCAATAAGACACATATTTCCGGGATCACCTATGACGAGTCCTTCGAAGGTTGCTCCCGATGGCGGCTTGACCCGACCAGATAACGGCTCACCCATACCGCGGGCCGAAGGCAGTGAATGCGCAGGTAATGTATAGGCCCTGCCTGTTGAATCCAGGAATATGGCATTCTGATTGCTCTTGCCCCTGTCGAACAGTTTAAGCTTGTCCCCAGACTTGTAAGCCAGGGTTTCAGGATCAACTTCATGCCCCTTGGCCGCCCTTATCCAGCCACCTTCCGACATAATCACCGTTACAGGCTCAGTGGATATCAGCTCTTCCTCCCGGAAAGCCTGTGCTTCTTCACGCACGACCAGTTCAGACCTGCGGGCATCACCATAGGTTTCCGCATCCTCCTGTATCTCTTTCTTGATGAGGGTTTTAAGGCGCGCTTTCGAGCCCAGGACTTTTTCCAGTGACTTGCGCTCTTCTGACAGCTCTTCCTGCTCAGCTCTTATTTTCATCTCTTCCAGCTTGGCCAGGTTCCGCAGTTTCAATTCGAGAATGGCTTCCGCCTGCCTGTCAGTCAGGGTGAAGCGTTTCATCAACACTTCCTTGGGCTTGTCTTCAGTGCGGATGATCTCTATGACTTCGTCGATATTCAGAAAAGCAATTAACAGGGCATCGAGAATATGCAACCGATCCTTTATCTTCTCCAGGCGATAGTTAAGCCTGCGGGTCACAGTAGTCGTCCTGAATTCGAGCCACTCCTTGAGCAGCATCTGCAGGCTTTTTACCTGAGGACGACCATTGATGCCTATCATGTTGAAGTTGATTCGATAGCTCTTTTCCAGATCAGTGGTTGAGAAAAGATGGGCCATCACGGCGTCCACATCCACACGGTTCGAACGCGGGACGATCACAATGCGTGTCGGATTTTCATGATCTGATTCATCACGCAGATCGACGATCATTGGCAGCTTTTTCTTCTGCATCTGGGCAGCGATCTGTTCCAGGATTTTTGTTCCGGAGACCTGGTAGGGCAAGGCCGTAATGACGATATCCCCGCTTTCTTTTACATAAACGGCACGGCTTTTTATCTGCCCGCGACCGGCTTCGTAAATCTCCCTGATTTCTTCCCTGGGGGTAATAATTTCTGCACTGGTCGGGAAATCCGGCCCCTGTACAAATGACATCAGGTCATCAACCGTGGATTTGGGATTATCGAGCAGATGGATGCAGGCATCCGCCACTTCTCGCAGGTTATGCGGGGGAATATCGGTGGCCATTCCCACGGCAATACCACTTCCCCCATTGAGCAAAACATTGGGAAGTCGTGCCGGCAGGATTTCAGGCTCTTTCAGTTCGCCATCAAAATTCAGTTTCCAGTCAACGGTATCCTGCCCGAGTTCTGAAAGCAGAATATCGGCATACTCCCGCATCTTGGATTCGGTATAACGCATCGCGGCAAATGACTTGGGATCATCCGGAGAACCCCAGTTGCCCTGGCCATCAATAATCGGGTAGCGGTAGGAAAATGGCTGGGCCATGAGAACCATGGCTTCGTAACACGCTGAATCTCCATGCGGGTGATATTTACCAATGACGTCGCCGATGGTACGCGCGGATTTCTTGTACTTTGAGGAAGCCTTCAGGCCCAGCTCTGACATGGCATAAACAATCCGGCGCTGAACCGGTTTAAGGCCATCACCAATATGCGGTAATGCCCTGTCATTAATGACATACATGGAATAGTTCAGATAGGACTGTTCCACGAATTTCCGCAAGGCCATTTGTTCAAAGCCGTCTTCATTCAAGGTGATTTGGTCACTCATATGCTTTCCGGTAATTTCTCTTTTTACTGCAATAATTCAATAAGGATAAGTCGTGGTCCCTGGTTCCCGTCTTCAGATCTCGGCCAGGTTCCCGTATTTTTCAAGCCAGCTCTTGCGGTCCGAGGAACGCTTCTTGGCCAGCAGCATGTCCATGAGTTCCTGGGTCTTTGTCGCCTGGTCCACCGTAAGCTGAACCAGTCGCCTGGTATCCCTGCTCATGGTTGTTTCGCGAAGCTGCATAGGATTCATTTCACCCAATCCCTTGAAGCGCTGAACATTCGGTTTACCCTTTTTCTTCTCGGCGGCTATTCGATCAAGCACACCGTTTTTCTCATCTTCATCCAGCGCATAATAAACATCCTTACCCACATCAATCCGGTAAAGGGGAGGCATTGCTACGTAGATATGGCCCGCATCCACAACCGCGGAAAAATGTTTCACAAACAGCGCACTGAGCAATGTCGCGATATGCAATCCGTCAGAGTCTGCATCGGCCAGGATACAAATTTTTCCATAACGCAGTCCTGAGAGATCAGAGGAGGCAGGGTCAACACCAATGGCAATCGCAATATCATGGACTTCCTGGGAGGCCAGGATTTCCCCTGAGTCCACTTCCCAGGTATTGAGAATTTTCCCGCGCAGAGGCATCACCGCCTGGGTCTCCCTGTCCCGCGCCTGTTTTGCGGAGCCACCTGCTGAGTCTCCCTCCACCAGAAACAGTTCACCCTGTTCAACATCCTGGACTGTACAGTCGGCCAGCTTGCCCGGCAGCGCCGGTCCCGAAGTGATTTTTTTCCGGGCCACTTTCTTTCCGGCCCGCATCCGACTCTGGGCGTTGTTGATGCACATTTCGGCAATCTGGAGAGCATCATCAGTGTGCTGGTTCAACCACAGACCAAAGGCATCCTTGACCACACCACTGATGAATGCTGCACTTTGACGGGAAGAGAGTTTCTCTTTTGTCTGCCCGGCAAACTGTGGATCAATCATTTTGGAAGACAGGATATAGGCACAGCGCTCCCATATATCATCAGCACTGAGTTTCACGCCCCTTGGCAGGAGATTCCGGAATTCACAAAATTCACGAATAGCTTCAAGCATACCCGTTCTGAAGCCATTAACATGGGTTCCGCCCTGCATGGTGGGAATAAGATTCACATAACTTTCTGTGATCACCTCCCCTCCTTCAGGTAGCCACATGACAGCCCAGTCAACAGCCTCCTCGTTTCCAGACATGGAGCCCGTAAAAGGGTTGGCAGGGATATGTTCGTATCCTTCGGTGGCCTGAAGCAGGTAATCAGTCAGGCCATCTTCAAAGCACCACTCCTGACTCCGGGCCTTGTCCTCGCTGACCGTTCTGTCTTCGAAAATCATATGCAGGCCGGGACAAAGCACAGCCTTGGCCCGTAGTACATGAATCAGACGGGGGATGGAGACATTTGGCGAATCAAAATATTTGGTATCGGGATAGAATTTGACGGTTGTGCCCGTGTTACGCTGACCTACCGTATCAATGACTTCCAGATCCGTCTTTTTCTCACCGTCTGCAAAAGTGATCCGATGCAGCTTGCCGGCTCTTTTCACCAGTACTTCCAGATCACGGGAAAGGGCATTCACAACCGAGACACCTACCCCGTGCAGACCGCCGGAAAACTTGTAGTTATCACTGCTGAATTTACCCCCGGCATGCAGTCGGGACAGTATTAACTCCACCCCGGGCACTTTCTCCTCTGGATGAATATCCACTGGCATACCCCGTCCATCATCAGACACTTCAATACTACTGTCCTTGTTAAGGATAACCTTGATGGTACTGGCATGACCGGCAAGCGCTTCATCGACACTGTTATCCACCACTTCCTGTACAAGGTGGTTTGGCCTGCTGGTGTCGGTATACATGCCAGGACGCCGCCTGACAGGGTCCAGCCCTGTAAGGACTTCAATCGAATCAGAGGTATAGTCTTTACTCATGCTTGTTGCATTTCCTCAACGTAGTTTTGTTACTTTAGCGGGCCAGTGCCGCCATCGTGTTCTGTGAGAGCCTGCCCTCAATGGCAAACTCGATCATGGCTGGTATCACGTCTTCGAATCCATTGAACCGGTGACTCCCCCCTTCCTGAATGATCTGGCATGATCCCGCATACCTGTCGACTGCGAGGCGATAATCAAGCACTTCATCATCGGTCTGGGCCAGGAGTAAAAAATTTTCCGGGCGGACCAGGGGGTCAATATCCAGAGTGTCCAGAAACAGGGCATGCTCCCGGGTAAATTCGTACTCCTCCCCGGTGTAGAGATTCTTCTGCGGTCCCAGAAACTCCTCGCCCAGGGTTTTAACCGGAGACACTGCCGGATTGACCAGTGCCGCCCGGCAATTGTATTTCTCTGCCAGCCAGGTAGCGTAGTACCCACCAAGTGAACTTCCCACCAGCAGTGCAGGGTTCTCACCGTTACCGGTAATAATTGATTCGAGCTGTGCTATAGCCATAGCCGGATCATGGGACAGGGCTGGTACGGCAACCTGGGCAAGACCATCAGGGAGAGGATTTTCCTGACACCAGGCTTGAAACTGACGGGCTTTTTCAGAGGCAGGCGCACTGTTAAATCCGTGGATATAGATGATAAACGGCCTGCCTGATTTCATCGGGCAATTATACGATGGTTACCCCGGTGAAGGAGACAGAAATTTGATGAAAAGTGAAAATTTTAGGGGAGTTTTTAAAAAACTCCGGGATAATGATCAGTAACCGGTACTGATGAAATCAATGTTATGGGATTTCTCTTCCACCCTTTCCACACCCGTTTCTATACTGCCGTCAGGACCAAGGTCAATCCATCGATAACCGGGGTGGGCATTATCAATCATGAAATCGTCATTGGTAGGGTGAAACTGGATACATGTCGATGGGGCAGCCAGGATTTTGACACCGTTTCGCTCGGCCTCAAACTCCTGGTGGATATGTCCATAAACTACGCCGCGAACATGGCTGTAGGAGTCCAGGATGGAAAACAGTTCATCACTGTTTTTAAGGCAGTGCTGCTGCAGCCAGGCAGCTTTTACTGGCAAGCAGTTGTGATGGACGCAGACCAGCGCATTGGACCCGTCCCGCTGACTATCAGCCAGCTCGATATCCAGGTCTGCCAGCTCTTTTTGGTCCAGCAAACCATAGACCTGCCCTTCAACACTGGAATCGAGCATGATGATTCGCCAGTTACCCAGCTGTACTGACCTTTTTAGGCTAATGCTATCCGCACCCAGCACCTGCTGCATGTGGCTACGAATATCATGATTGCCGGGGATCCAGAGTTGGGGAGCGGTAAATGGTGACATCGCTTCCTGGAAATGGCGATAGGCTTCCAGTGAGGTATCCTGGGTTAGGTCGCCAGTGCAAATAAGACAGTCAATGTTGTCCTGCTGACGCCGGGCAAGTTCCACCACATCCTTGAGCGTCTCGTAGGTATTGAGACCATCAAAAATATGCGTGCGATCTGCAAACAGGTGGGAATCAGTGATCTGGACTAATCGAAACCGCTGGTTCTTGTTGTTATCAAGGATTTCAGCCAACTTGATTTACTCTCACTCCTACTTCCAGCCCATTATAGCCGGAACCCCCATCTCATGCATTTCTGCACAAGGCCGTGAACTGCCATATTGCTTAAAGACAGCTAAGTTTATCCAGTGGTAAATCTTCTGCCGTACTCAGCCCTTCTTCAATACAAAGTGTCAGCCATTCAGACAGGAACAGGTTCAACTGTTCCTTTTCGTCGCTTTGGTACATAAACTGGTTGGGCACAGGATAAATGGCTTTGAAGTATCTGTGATGCTGATAGCTGGTCACTTCAGCCGTTTTGGCATCATGATAAACGCGAACAATCATTTCCGGAGAGGTGTAGTGATCAGGCAGGGATTCATTGCCTTTCAGCTGCTGCCTGATACTGATTGTGCTGGTGTACTTGAACTCCTCCAGCACTTCAAGGCATACGCAGACCTGTTCACTTAGCCCTTTTTCACCGGGGTAAGGCAGGGAAACCATTCGTCTGGTGAGGGTCCGGGTATTACCAAGCAATTTGAGCAGGCGGATGTAATTGGCATCGCATACTGCCATCTGCTCACTCAAATCAATTGTATAGGCTTTTATCTTCATCTCTTCCGGCTGCTTTGACAAGACTACTGCGACGGATATAGCTTCAGGGTTCTGGCCTGGCTGCATTCACTGCAGCTGCGCTTTAACCCTGTCCAGGTTCAGAGACAACCACTGCAAGGCAATGATGCTCATGGCGTTATTGATTGTCCCATTTCGCACGGCCAGTTCAGCCTGGTCCCGTGGGACGATGACGGTCCTGATATCTTCATGTTCCTTATCAAGACCAAACACCCCGGACTGCGTTTGTTGCGAATCAAACCTCGCACAAAAAATCTGCAGTTTTTCATTACTGCTACCCGGGCTGTTGTAATACTCACAAACTGGAATAAGGTCGACTATGTCTGTGTCAGCCTCTTCCCTGGCTTCCCTGATGGCGACCTGTTCGGCTGGCTCATCAGTATCCATGAGTCCGGCGACCAGCTCCAACTTCCAGGGACTTGTCGAATCTTCCAGGCACCCGACCCGGAATTGCTCAACCATAAGCACCTTATCCAAATCAGGGTCATATAACAAGACACCAACTCCCGGTGTCCGCCTCATCACTTCGCGATGAATCCGGGCGCTCCAGCCACCCTCATAAAGCCGGTGCCTGAGGACTATCCTGGCGACTTTCATAAAGCCTTTATAACACTCGGTATTATCCAGAATTTCCACATCTTTGATACTTAAATCCGTAGTGATATTCTCGCTTGTTACCATTTGAGCTGCTTCCCGCTACTGCTGTCATTGTTCGGTCAGTAAGACAAATCTCTGCTACAATATCAACCATTGCGGGCCCTGAATTCAAGACATCAATCCTTGGTGATTCTGGACAATCAAGCAACGTTTCCACGGCAAAAATATCCGGCACTCCCGATTCTGATACAAACCTGATGTTTTTCCGTACATCTGTTCTATGAATCAGCTCCCGAGCAGAGGCAGGCCATGACCATTACATTACCACCAACGACCTGGCGTCTTGTCGCCAGCTCTTGAAGCATTGCAAGTACTTGACATTGGAGTAAGAAATATCGAAACTGACTGACCAGTCAGTCACTCAAGAGGCCAGGTCACGGCATACCCGATCTGGCCATCTTTTTATTGGACTCACAAATTCAGCATTGGATTAATAACTAAATAATTCCCGCAACGGACATGTCGGGGATTGATATCAGATATTGGAGATAACGATGGGTACTGTCACTGTTCGTCACTATTTCAGGCGTATTTTCCTGGGAATGACCGCATTGGTTGTTTTACAGCCCTTTACAGCCGCAAGCGCCGACGACCTGGCCGGTATTTTCGAACTGGCCGCCAGCAATGATCCTGAGATTCGTCAGGCCAGGGCCAGCTACAATGCTTCCCATACCACCATAGCCCAGGGGCGTTCTTTCCTGCTGCCAAGGGTCACACTGAGTGGCTCGACGTCCCGGGATACTGCCGGTCCTGCCGAAGACACGGCCTTCGGCAGCGCACACAGTTTCCAGAACGGATTCAATACCAAGGGCTATAACCTGAACATCAGCCAGGCACTGCTTAACTTCGAAGCCTGGTATGCCTTCAAGTCAGCAAAACAATCGGACCTGCAGGCCGCCGCCAATCTCGCCCAGGCGGAACAGCAACTCATCATCAAGGTGGCCACCGCCTATTTCAACGTCCTTCGCTCCCAGGACAACCTGGCATCTTTCCGCGCTGAAGAGGATGCCGCAGCCAGGGTACTCGAACAGACCCGTGAACGTTTTGAAGTCGGCCTGATTCCCATCACGGACGTCTACGACAGCCAGGCCAACCATGACCTGGCCAGGGTCAACCGCCTCGTCGAGGAAAACAATCTGAATCAGGCACGCGAAGCCCTGGAAGCCATCACCGGTATGTCCCATGGTGAGCTGGAATCTCTTACTGAAGAATTCCCCATTGCCTCTGTTGCGCCATCATCCCTGGACGAATGGGTCAATCTGGCCATGGAAAACAACCTGAGCATCAAGGCCGCCGAATTTGAGTTTGGCGCACGAAGTGAAGACGCCAAGTCAGCACGTGCCGCCATGTTCCCGACCATCGATATCAGTGCCGGCTATGGCTGGAACCAGTCTGCCAACCCTTTCAGCTTCTTCCCGGCTATTGCTTCTGAACGTACCAATATCGCCCTTAATTTCACCTACCCATTATTTGCCGGGGGCTTGAACAGTGCCCGTAAACGCCAGGCCTACTATACGCGCGATGCCAGTGAAGAGGCCTTGATGAAAACACGCCGCGACAGTGTCCAGAACACCCGCAATAATTACCGCAGTGTTGAAACCGATGTACTTGCTGTCCAGGCGCGGGCCCAGGCGATCATTTCCGCGGAAAGCGCACTGGAAGCCACCGAGGTGGGCGCAGAAGTGGGAACGCGTAATGTAGTGGATGTTGTCCTGGCACAGCGAACCCTATTCCAGGCAAGAAGGGATTACGCCAATGCCAGGTACAATTACGTGATTAACACGCTCAACCTGAAACAGGCTGCCGGCATTCTCAGCCCCCAGGATGTGATTGAGCTGAATAACTGGCTGGATTAAAACCGGATCGCTTTCCGGTCAGCGGGTTGCGTTGAGGTTGAGTAATTCGCTGATCACTGCCAGGTTCCGATCCGTGGCTCCACGATTCCTGGTCACGACTTCCCTCGCCGCCTTACCCATCGCCTCTCTGTCAGATTCACTTTCCAGCAAGCGTATCAATTCGGCAGCCAGTTCCTGTTCATTGTTTACTGTTAACTGTCCCCCGTGACCGATTAGCGCTTCACTGACCGCAGAGAAGTTGAACAGGGATGGCCCTGTAATCACAGGCAAGCCAAGTGCCGCCGGCTCGATGATATTCTGGCAACCGGTCGGTACCAGTGAGCCGCCAACAAAGGTGATGTCAGCCAGCCCCAGGTAATAATGCATTTCACCCATGGAATCACCCAGATAAACCTGATGATCCAGTTCAGGCAGTTGTCCTGTACTGCGCCTTACAGTGTTGAAAGCATGCTTTTCTGACAGGGCAAAAGTTTCATCAAAACGTTCCGGGTGACGGGGTACAAGCACCAGCAGCACATCGGAATGTTTTTCCAGTACCTGCCTGAATGCTGCGAGTACCTTATCCTCCTCGGCTACACCATCAAGAGTTCGGGTACTGGCAGCAAGCACAACCGGCCTGTTACCCAGCAGCGCCCTGTCAGAGCGTGCTTTGCTGATCTGGGCTGTGTTCAGGGCCAGGTCATATTTGATGCTACCAACGACGTCGACTTTATCTGCTGGCAGCCCCAGTGACTCCAGCCTGCTCCTGTCCTGATCAGACTGCGCTGTTACGCTGTCAAAGGATTCCAGCATGGTGCGGGCAAGTCCCGGCATCCTTGCATAATTATTCCGGGATTTCTCCGAAAGTCTGGCATTGGCCAGCAACGTATAGATATTTCTTGCCCTGCAGTAATGAAGCAGATTTGGCCACCATTCTGTTTCCATGATCACAAGCAGGGATGGGTTGCAGGCATCCAGAAAACGATTGACTGCCCCGGGATAATCGTAGGGCAGGTATACATGCTCTACCCGTTCACCGAAGAGTGCGCTTACCCGGGCGGATCCTGTTGGCGTCGATGTCGTCACCAGCAACGAGAGTTGGGGGGTGTTGGCCAGGACTTTTTCAATCAGGGGCACCGCCGCATGCACTTCACCTACAGACACGGCATGAAAAACCAAATCCGCTTTTATCACCCTGCCAACTGGATAATAAGCAAAACGTTCTGACCAGCGCTTTCGATAATCAGGGGCGCGCAGAGAGCGCAACAGCAGCCTGACGAGCAGGGCTGGTGTAAGGCAATACAACAAGACGGAATATAGGAACCGGTTCACTTCTCTGATTTTGCACTGGCCGGACAGACTGCCTAGTCCGGTGGTTTTTCTGTTTATTTTCCCGGGCGGGCCGGAGCATTTCCGGTTGATCCTGCAATCCGTTTATACTGTCATGCTTTGTCTTTGCGTACAAATTCCTTATGACCCAGATCCTGAAGACCGATGTGCTGATTTTTGGAGGCGGTGTGGCCGGACTCTGGCTGCTGAACCGCCTTCGCAGTGCCGGTTACAGTGCGTGGCTGATGGAAAAAGATGCGCTTGGGGCCGGCCAGAGTATCGCCAGCCAGGGCATGATCCATGGCGGCATCAAGTATGCTCTTGGCGGAAAACTCACCAATGCCAGCACCACCATCGCTGACATGCCCTCGCACTGGTCAAATTGTCTTACTGGTGAAGGAGATGTGGATTTACGTGGCTGCAACCTGCTTTCCGATGCCTACTATATGTGGCCAGGCAACAGCCTGCGCTCGCGCCTGAATGCTTTTTTGGGCAGCAAGGCCCTTGAAGCTCGGGTGAACAAAGTTGACGCAGCAGACTACCCGGTTTTTTTCAGGGACAACATTCCCGGTCCGCTCTACCGATTGCAGGATATCGTTTTCGATGTGCCTTCATTACTGCAGACCCTCGCAGACCGCCAAAAAGACAGCATTTTCAAGATCGACTGGGACAAGGCCACCCTGGCTAAAGATGAGAGCGATCAGATCAGCGGTCTGGTCTTCGAGAACGGAACACGTATTGAAGCCCGGCAGTATATTTTCTGCTGCGGTGCCGGCACACAGGATTTGATGGAAAACATGGATATGAAAGCCGCCCGGATGCAGCGCCGTCCTCTGCAGATGGTCATGGTAAAACACAACATTGCAGATCCGCTGTATGTGCATTGTGTCTCGGACAAACTCACCATGACCCCGGAAGTAACGATCACGTCACATCTCAATGGCAAGGGTGAACCGGTTTGGTATCTGGGCGGTGAAATTGCCGAACGGGGCACGAACCAGTCTGAAGGAGAGCTCATAGACTCCGCACGCCTTAAACTCAAACAGCTGTTTCCGTGGGTCTCATTTGACAACGCTAGCTGGGCCGGGTTGCCAATAGACAGGGCTGAGGAGCAACAGGCCGGCGGCGGGCGCCCTGATACCGAGACTATTACCGAAAAGGGCAACCTCATGGTCTGCTGGCCTACCAAGTTGACACTTTCTCCGAGCCTGGCCAATCAGGTCATTGCACGGATCCAGGCAAGGGACCTACAGCCATCAGGTGAGCTCCCGGCAGAAAGTCCAGATTTTCTTGAACGTCCGGTCGTAGCAAAGACACCCTGGGAGCACCTGTAATGACGGACTGGTTAAGGCCCCTGGGGAAAACCGGCCTGAAGGTATCCGCGCTTGGACTGGGCACCGTCAAAATCGGCAGGGATCAGGGTGTGAAATACCCGGCTTCTTTCTCCATTCCTGATGACAAGGCAGTTTCTGCTTTGCTATCCCAGGCCAGGGATGTCGGCATCAATCTCCTGGATACCGCTCCCGCCTATGGCAACAGTGAAGAGCGGCTGGGCAAACTGCTCTACAACAGGAACGAGTGGGTCATTGTCACCAAGGTCGGCGAGGAATTCGAAAATGGTCAGTCCCACTTCGACTTTTCAACTGAACATACAAGAAAAAGTATTGAACGCAGCCTGAAACGACTGAACACGGATTTGCTGGATATCGTACTCATTCATTCTGACGGCAACGACATGGACATCCTGGAAAACAGCGGCGCCGTGGAAGCGTTAAAACTGTGCCAGGAACAGGGTCTGGTCAAGGCTATCGGGATGTCGACCAAAACAATAGATGGTGGCATCAGGGCCGCTTCCCTTCTCGATGTAGTGATGATCACCTACAATCTGCAGCAGCAGGATCAGCAAGTGCTGGATTATGCGCGTGAGAACAACAAGGGTGTGCTAATAAAGAAAGGCCTGATGAGCGGCCATGCCGGATCGATCAGTGACAGCATGCAACTGCTTTTTGCCGAAAAGCAGGCTGAAGGAATTGGGTCGGTGATTGTGGGGACGATTACCCCGGCTCATCTGGAAGAGAATGTCAGGTTGGCCAGGGAGCAGTTGGCAAAGAGCAACTGACTTGTAATCAGTAGGTCCCGAGTTCGACTCTTGGTGCCGGCACCATTTCCGAAAGCCCTGGATATCAGTATCCAGGGCTTTTTCGTTTCTAGAGGCTAACTTAAAAGTGTCTCATAGAAAGTGTCATTTGGGGTTCTTTTGCAGTGTTTATCCCAAAGAACCGGGATTTATGTCCGCTTACGACCCAAAGCCGACCTTATTGAACATATGGATCTTAGCCAAAAATATAGGCTGGTTGCTATCTGAAGCAAACATCGATTATTCCACAACTAATTTGGCAAAGTTAAATAGGATGAAAATAAAAATGAAAATTAGACTCCTAGCTTTATCTACTATCGTAGCCTTGTATGGCTGTACAACTTCGGCACCTTATAATCCAGAATACATAGTTGAACAGCTCTACGTTCCTCCTGTTTTGTTAGATGGCAAAGCACTCATTTAGACTACACAAGAAGACGATGAATGTGTACACCATCAGTGGAACCTTTCCCTTGGTAAAATGACCAGGGAAATATCTTTAAATGTATTTTCTGGGCTCTTCAAGGAAGGGGCTGAACATTCTAATTCTCTGGAAAATTTAGGTGATTATTCCGTAGTCATAACGGTAAGACCTGAGGATTTTAAATTTGAAAATACGTCTTCATTCGCACAATCATATTTTGGCAACCAGACTTATGATATAGAGATGTCATTACAACTAATGATTACTGCCAGCAATGGAGAGGTTGTGCATCAAGATACTTATCATTCTGGGACTGTCAGTAATGGTCCATATTTAGTTCCTTGGAGCCTATCACCAATAGTTAGTAAAACGGTTCACAATGTCATTACCGAAATACTGAATCGTGTAGCACAAGACACCCATGAAATACTTATTAGCTACCAGTCACAGTAAATAATATAGGGAAGGCATGGCGTGAATTTTTTAACCAGCAAAATTAGATATAGTCTAGTCTTTCTATTAGGACTCCCCCTAATACTCGGTTTGATGGGTTGTACTGGAACGAAAGTCCTTGACGAGCCCACTGTGTTTGAAATTACCCAGCCGCTTGCTAAGGAAGATAACGAAAATATTGAAATAACCCTGGATTGGGTGACAGTAAGAAACGGGGCAGAGACATGGGCGAAGAATGCAAACTGGGATGGATACCATCTAAGTATAACGAATCGTTCTGATCAGACGATAGAGGTAAAAAATATAGTAGTGGTAGATTTTCTTAATTATCGTCTGCAACCTAAGAATAATCTTGTTGAGCTTTCAGAAGCCAGTAAATTCATGGCCGAACGCTACGACAGTAGTGAAATAGAAGTGCAGGCCGGATTGGGAGCGGAGACAATAATCAAAGCCGATGGTGTGATGACTGTGGCAGGAGTAGCTGGTGGTTATGCTATCACGTATGGGCTTGTTGGGGGTGGAGTATCTACAATTGCATCCACTGCTTCTGCTGCTCTAGGACTTATAGTTGTCGGCCCGGTAATACTCTATAGTGGTGCCAAGCAACGACAGAACAACGAGGCTGTGAATGATGAGATTCGTAAGCGGTATACACGGACACCATTACTGATAGAACCAAAAGGTCAGCGACAATTGATTAAATTTTTCCCATTCGCACCTTCTCCTCAGATAATTGAACTGACCTATAAAATATCAAATGTTGAGCATGTCATTGCAGTGGATATCAATGAAGCATTGAAGGGCTTGCATATAAATACAGAATCTTGAATTGCTCACGAGATTAAGATATGCCTATTTGCTTCAAGATGTTCGCCATAAGCATCTAGATTATGTGTACGCGGTGAAATAAATGCTTGCATCTGATTTTGTCAGAAAAAAGTCTACTTTTGGCCGAAAGCGGACCTCTAAAGCTGTCCCATTAAACATATCTGGTTCTAAGATAATCAATGGGTTATTAGAGCTTGGCAGGGCATTTAATGGGACGAGCGATAATCGTAACTTATTGAATTAAAGATAGTAGCTGCGAGTAGAGTAATAAATTTGCAATCAGCTCTTCTCCTGGATTTTTTCAACAATCGCTGACGTTGAACAATTATCCAGAAACGATAGCACTCTCACTTCCCCGCCATACCCTGTCACGATATCCGCCCCGACCACTTCATCAATGCCGTAATCTCCCCCCTTCACCAGGCAGTCCGGCTTCACCTGTTCCAGCAGGGATTCCGGTGTGTCTTCGGAAAAGGACACCACCCAGTCGACGGACTCCAGACCGGACAAGACGGCCATGCGGCGCTCTACCGGATTGATGGGTCGTCCTTCCCCTTTGAGTCGTTTGACGGAATCATCATCATTGATGGCAACAATGAGCCTGTCACCACATAGGCGGGCATCGGCCAGGTAACCTACATGACCCGCATGAATAATGTCGAAACAGCCGTTGGTGAAGGCAATTTTCTCACCATGCGCCCTGGCATCTTCCACGGCCAGCAGCAACTGCTCCGGGGTCATGACGCCCCGGTCCGAACCCCCATCACGCTGCACTTCCCTCCTGAGTTCCGGACCACTGACAGCCACAGTTCCCACCCGGCTTACTGCCAGACCAGCGGCGATATTGGATAAAGCCACCGCTTCCGGCAGTGATTTACCGGCGGCCAATGCTGCTCCCAGTACCGATATCACCGTATCACCAGCCCCGGTGACATCATAGACATCACGGGCCCGGGCCGGAATATGCAGTTCCGGTTCATTTTCACGAATCAGGCTCATGCCGTGCTCCCCGCGAGTCACCAGGAGAGCCTCAAGTTCAAGCTCCCTGAGCAGTTGGCGCCCCTTGTCCACCAATTCATCTTCGCTGCGGCATGGACCAGCCACCGCTTCGAATTCATGCAGGTTGGGAGTCAGCAAAGTTGCACCACGGTATTTGCTGAAGTCTTCCCCTTTCGGGTCCACAAGCACCGATGCACCGGAAGCTCTGGCGCTTGCTATCAGTTCACTGACAGCCCCCAGGGCACCCTTGTTGTAGTCCGATATGATCACCACATCGGTCTGGTCCAGCCTTGTTGCCGCTCTTTCATTAACCGCACTGGCATGGTGGACAGTGAATGGCTCCTCAAAATCCAGCCGGATTAACTGCTGGTGCCTGCTCACGACTCTCAACTTGGTGATAGTGGGCCGGTCATCGACCTTTTCAAAATCACAAAGTACGCCTGCTGCCTGGAGCCGGCTTTCAAGCCCTGCACCTGCTTCATCTTTACCTACAAGACCCACCAGGGAAGCTGCCGCGCCCAGTGCGGCAATATTCAGTGCAACATTACCCGCGCCACCCGGGCTGTCTTCAGTACCATTTACACGGACTACAGGGACCGGCGCTTCCGGGGAAATACGGGAGGTACCTCCCTGCCAGTAGCGATCAAGCATGACATCACCAACTACCAGTACACGGGCTGCATCAAAACGGGGGAGTTCAAGTTTCATGAATTGTTATTCTAAGGTGCCTCAAAAAGTGGTCGCTATCATACCATAGCCATTGCCGGCTGATGATTCTGGTACAATGCGCCAGAAAATTTGTGATGCAGTGTATGCAACAGCCACCACCCTTCAGCTCCTTTACCCACATCAGGTACTGGCCAACATGGATAGGAATTTTCCTGTTATTCATTCTGGCCTGGACCCCCTTTGCTGTGCGCATGAAAGCAGGGGAATTACTTGGTATGCTGACATACTGGCTGGCGAAGGAGAGACGCTATATCACTCAGGTCAATATCGCCCTGTGTTTTCCCCGACTCAGCGAGCAGGAACAACAGGCACTGGTACTGAAGAGTTTTCGCGAAAATGGTATTGGCCTGATAGAAACCGCCACCGGCTGGGTAAGAAAAACAGGTGCGTTCAAAGATCAGACTACCCTCATAGGACTGGATAAGCTCGAGGAAGCGCGGGACAAGGGCAAAGGCATCCTGCTGATAGGAGCCCACTATTCCATACTGGATTTTGGTGCCAATCTGCTTTCACTCTTCCATCCCTTCGGTGTGACCTATCGTCCCCATCGCAATGCCCTGTTTGATGCTTTCATGCTCAGGGGACGACTGTCCAACTGTAATGGCGTTTTTGACCGTAATGATATACGCGGAGCCTTTCGCCATCTCAAAAAAGGCAACACGCTGTGGTATGCCCCCGACCAGGATTACGGGGCAGACCATGCCGTCTTCGCACCCTTCTTTGGACACACGGCCGCTACCATTACTGCAGCAAGCCGCTTTGCGGCCATCAATAACTCCCCGACCTTTCTTGTCAGGCAGCATCGCATCGAAGGCACACCCCAGTATGAAATTGAGTTTATTCCGTTTCCTGACTCCTTCCCTGGTGATGACGATGTTGCAGATGCCTGCCTCATCAACACAATGATTGAAAAAGCTATTCGACAGTACCCGGCGCAGTATCTTTGGATGCACAAACGCTTCAAGACACAGCCCGGCGGAAAACCAGAGAGTCCCTACATTGATATTGCGGCGCCCAATCATCGACTGACTGAACGTCAGTATGGGCAGGTTATGGCAAACGCAAAGCAACTGTCTGAACTTGATGATGTGAAGGATTTTCGGCTAAGACCTGATATGTGGGTCAGGGAATATCCCGGCGTAGCGAGCAAACGCTTTTTCAATAAACATCCGGCCAAACAGTTTGATCGTGATGCCCGTATGCTCAGGCTAAGACATATCAGCGCTGTAACCGTAGATAATATATTTCGCATCCCTTCCATGAATATTTCCCTGGTCAGCTTTTTCATGCCACAGGGGAAACTGCTTGGCCAGCTACCCTCCAGGATCATGCCCCTTGATGCCCTTGCTGTGTGGCTGGCTGACTTGCATGACAAGGGTGTGAGCCATCCCAACCCCGATGCCGATAAATTCATGCTCGTGGATGACAGCTTTACTGTGGTGGATCCTACCGGCTTCACCTTCAGGGACAAGCCGCTGGATCTAAAGGCCAGGCGACAGTTTCTGGTTAAATTGTCCGATAACCTAGGGCTGACCAGAACAGAAAGTGACGGCTTTTTTGCAGCCTATGCCAGGGCTGCAGGCCTGAACCTGGTGAGCACCCGCAATGTCTGATTCATCCAGCCAAACTTTGATTGAACGACTTGCCAGCCACGATGTGCGTTGGTGGGCTGTGGCAATCAGTTGCCTGTATTCCGTGATCGTCGTCGTGGGCAACCCCCTTCCGAATGATGATGCCTTCGGCTACCTGCTCGCTGCCGAGATGTTTTCCGAGCAGGGGCTTAATGCAACGCTTTCCTCTTATGGCTGGTACGGGTATTCGGTCCTGATTGCGCTCTTTGATGCCGTCATGCCCACCGATCTCCTGATGAGCGCACACCTGCTGAATATGTTTTTCCTTGCGCTCCTGGTCTATGCCTTCATTACCCTGGCCAGCGAAATCAATGATTCACAGCATATCCAGTTTTTTGCCGCTCTGGTGATCCTCTGTTTTCCTACCATCAACGAGATGCGCTATAACCTGGTCAGGGATTTTGCTTACTGGGCTTTCGTTCTTACGGCTCTCAACCAGCTGATACGCTTTCACCGGACCAGGAATATCCTGCATGCCACAGGCTGGATGCTGGCAATGACTGCCGCTATCTTTTTCCGCCTGGAAGGGCTTCTGATCCTGGTACTTTCCCCCCTTGCGATGCTTTTCTCCGGAGAATCCGAAACCTTCGATGGCCGCGCATCCTTTCTGAAACTTGTGGCATTTATGCTGGTCGGTGTGTTTCTGATACTCAGCATGTTTTATCTCGCAGGAATCAACCTGGTGGAAATCTTCAACTTTGCCTATCGGTGGTATCTTCCGCTGTTGGGCGAATATCCCGCTACGTTGCGCGATGCCGCAGACAGTGTAAAACTGTCGACCCACATCTCAACGCAGCTACTGCCATTTACCGGTAAAGGCCTGCTCATTCTTTTTGTCGGCTACGTCTATGCTGTTATTGTCAATCTCGTCATGGCTCTTGGACCTGCCGTCGCCTTCTTTATGGTCTATGGCTTTTTTATATACAGACCAAACATTAAAAAGGGTATGCTCGCACCCTGGCTTTTCTTTCTGGCAAGCGCACTACTGGCGCTCATGCTTTTTGTTTCCATCATGCAGTTCCTGACCTCACGGTATGCTGTCATGACCGCCCTGCTGCTTCTGCTTTTTCTGCCTTCTTTGCTGGAGACCCTGTTCAAGAAAGCGCAGCGGGAGAATAAACAGAAGCGATTTTCCGTGACCGTTACTGTCGTTGCACTCTATTTCACTCTGGATAGCCTGATCAGCTTCGGGTATTCGAAAAGTTATATCCAGGACGCCATTTCCTGGTCAGACACAGCCCTGAGGGAAGAGCCGGGCATTATTACCAACAGTCCCGCAGCAGCCTACTTCCTGGGACTGACAACCTATAATGAAGAGATAGAGAATGACCCGGCTGTCTTCCTTGAAACACTTCCTTCATCAACTGTCATGATCCTGGAACTGCCCCATGATGCAAGCCGGGCACATGACATGCTATCCGCAAGGAATTACATAACTGAGCTGGCCCGTTTTGCCAACAATCGTAATGATGCGATGGTGATTTACCGAGTTGGCGATCAGCCGTGACGTCCTTTCAATCGCCGGGCCCTGGCATCAACTGCCTGCCAGAACAGGCTGTCTTCTGACAGGGTCCTGCCCAGAGACTTTCCTGTGTATTGCCGCATAAACCTGAACAGGTCCCGTTGTGTCAGGCCGATATCCATGGCTGAAAAATACAGGGCTGCCACATCCTTGATTACCCAGCGCTGCGCCAGCTTTCTTTTGACCAGAGCCCGGTGAAGATCCAGTACCGTAAGCCTGTTTCCTCCCTGAGCTGCCATCATGAAATGGCACAGGTAGTAATCCCTGTGACAAACCTGGTGATCGTGCATCAGACGACTAATACTCACCACCTCTGTCAACAGCGACTGCTTATCATGGAATGCAGGTCGCTTCCTGGTCCAATCCCTAGTGTAGTCTTCAAGGTTTTCCTGGGTACCAACATCTTCGGTCACGATGAAGGATTCGCGCGTCCAGGGTAAAAATCCCCGTACACCAAAGGCGGCAATAACCGGTACAGAAATCCCCAGATCACGCAGGCGACGGATAGCCCGGTATTCGTTTCTGGCACTGATTACAGGCAAGCGACCGCGGACCAGGTTTTTCATAATTTCACCGCTACCCACCCCACGATGGTATTTGATGAAATACCGTTTGTTGGCCAGCTCAACGGCGAACGTCCTGCGATTCTCCAGAGCCCGGAAAACCTCACCGTCCTGTTTCAGGAAATAGGTAAACGGGTTTTCATTCCCAATAAGGGTTTGCAGATCTTCATTGACCCAAAGTTCATTCACGGCCATAAACCTGTGGCCCCTTTTCCATCAGGATAGTTGCAACCCTGTCTGGCATGTCATAAAAATCACCATCCTGGCCATAGGCAATACCGTTACTTCGCCAGCGGGCTTTTTCATCACTTTGCAGCATGAACGCCAATTCACCATTGAGCGTTTCCTGCTTAAATGGCTCTGGCACCACCCGGCCGGCTCCTGACTGCTCAACATGAAAAGCATAACCACAACTGGCTGTAGTCAACACGGGCAATCCTGCCACCACGGCTTCCAGCAACACCATCCCCGCACTTTCCTTCCGGGAAGGCTGTAACAGGTAATCGGCACCCTGGTAAAAACGGGGCAAATCATTTCTCCCCTCAAGAAATGTGACACATGCCGCTATACCAAGCGATGATGCCAGTTTCATATACCGGCCATGCTGATCACTGCCTATGACAAAAAACCGGACCCTGGATTTCAGGGAATCCGGTAATGCGGCAATAGCCTTCAGGCTGCGATCAAGCCCTTTTACCGGGTAACCTGTCCCAACCTGCAGAATCAGCAGCGTCTCTTCAGAAAGACCAAACTCATTCCGAAAGTTCCGCCGCACCTCATCGGCATCATTGCCGGCGCATCGGTTTCGGTCTATACCTGGTGGCACATCAATCATACGTTCAACTGAAGAGGGGTAACACCGCGCATATTCCTCTTTCTGCAGGGACGACAGCATGAAAAGCATCGCTTTTCCCGCTTCACCAAATACTGCTCTCTCAAAGGCCAGGTATTGTCCCGTGCGGGATGACAGGCGATACCACCATGCCCTTTCATGATATGCCTTCCAGGCAAAGCAGGTGTCTGCCGCGAAATAATAGTCCAGTCCTGGCAGGCGATTGAATCCGAAGACAGCATCATAGGCCTGGACATGGCAATGCTCTTTTATAAACGCTGCAAACGCCCGGCGCCTGGCGACTCGTGTCAAGCCGGATGGCGAATGCAGGACGCGCTCGATTCCTTCCGGCACCTCTCCTTGCCAGGACATGGCGATAATGCTGACCTGGGCACCTGCCCGCTTCAGACTTTCCGCAATATGCCTGCAGTCCCGTTGCAAGCCGCCATGGGGAAACCAGTCAAACAGGACAAGTGCAAACTTCATAGGCTATCCAGTGCTTCACTCACCTGTCCTGGTTCAAGCTTGTTCAGGCAGTCGGTATGGCCCAGGGGACACTCCCGCTTGAAGCAGGGACTGCAGTCGAGTCCCAGTGATACTATCTCAACACGCCGGGCAAGCGGTGGGGTAAATTCCGGGCTGGTAGAGCCGTAGACAACGACCAGAGGAATGCCCAATGCAGCGGCAATATGCATTAACCCTGAATCATTGCTGACAACCTTGTCCGCACAGGACATCAGGTCAATAGCCTCACCAAGCGATGTCTTTCCCGCCAGATTGTGACAGTTTGACTGATGTTCAATTCCTGCCAGGGTGCGTATGGACTCAGTATCGTTGGTGTCCTTGTCAGACCCCATCAGCCAGACCTGGCCTTTTTGCGCTATCCAATGCCGGGCTACCTCGGCGTAGTGTCTGGCCGGCCATTTCTTGGCCGCTCCGAATTCTGCCCCGGGACACAGAACCAGTACCGGTGAGGAAAGGTCAAGCGCCAGCCTGCCCAGTGCTGCTACCCGCTGCTCATAATCGACAGTCAGGGCTGGCCGTGGCAAATCATCCGGTAACGGCCTGTCCTCCCTGAAACCAAGGGCAGCAAAGCGTTCCACCATGAGCGGATAGGCCTGTTTGTTCAGCACCCGACAGTCATTGAGCAGCCAGGAGCGGGCTTCACCACGCCAGCCTGTTCGTAACGGGATACGCGCTAACCATGGCACGAGGGCCGATTTCAGGGAATTAGGCAGAACGATGGCCTGATCATATTTTTCAGCGTTTAATTCCCTGGCAATGACGCGACGTTTACCCAGTCCAATTTCACCATGGCCTACCGTCATCTCAACAGATTTTCTCACCTCAGGCATGTGCTCAAGCAACGCCCTGGACCAGGCGGGGGCCAGGACATCAATGATGGCATCGGCATGTTGGCGCTTCAGGATAATAAACAGGGTTTGTGCCATGACCATGTCGCCCACCCAGGAAGGCCCGACAATGAGGATTTTCATCTGACCTGTACTCCGCAGCTGACCATCAACCCTGGTTGGACTCCGGTGCTACACGCAGCACTTCATTCATGGTGGTGATACCTGCCGCCACTTTCTGTGCCCCGCTCAGCCTCAGGCTGCGCATTCCCTCCCTGAAAGCCTGTTTACGCAGCTTAGGCAAATCCCCCTTATCCTCAGAGAACTCCTGGAGGGTTTCGCTAAATGGCATAACTTCGTAGATCCCCTGTCTGCCCTTGAAACCGGTTTCCCTGCATTCAAGGCAACCTACCGGCTCAAACACCTGCTCGGGCATCGGGGCATTCCAGGGTTTCACCAGTGCCTGCCAGACTTCAGGATCTGGCTTGCCGGGCTGCTTGCAATGGGGACAAAGCGTGCGAACGAGACGCTGGGCAACAACCCCTACCAGGGTGGCCTTGACCAGGTAGGAAGGCACGCCGAGTTCCAGAAGGCGGGTAATGGCCGTGGGTGCATCATTGGTATGCAGTGAAGAAAGCACCAGGTGTCCGGTCAGCGCGGCCTGGATGGCCATATCAGCAGTCTCCAGATTCCTGATCTCCCCGATCATGATGATATCAGGATCCTGTCGAAGCAGTGCTTTCACCCCGTCGGCAAATGTGAGATCAATATTTTCCTGCACCTGCATCTGGTTGAAACTCGATTCCACCATCTCTATGGGATCCTCGATAGTGCAGACATTGACCTCCTTGGTGGCCAGCGTCTTCAGTGTCGAGTAGAGGGTAGTGGTCTTTCCGCTTCCTGTGGGGCCGGTAATGAGTATGATGCCGGTTTTCCTGTTGATCATTTCAAACCATCTGTCCTGATCAGACTCGTCAAATCCCAGGTCGCCAAATGATCTGAGCAATACATCAGGATCAAAAATTCGCATGACCATTTTTTCACCGAAGGCCGTCGGCAACGTCGAGAGTCGCAACTCCACTTCACTTCCTTCAGGACTCTTGGTTTTGAGGCGACCATCCTGGGGCTTGCGTTTTTCAGCTACATTCATGCGCCCGAGAATTTTTAAGCGGCTGGTCACTGCATTCATCACCTGCATTGGAATCTGGTAAACGGTGTACAGGACACCATCGATCCGGAAACGTACATTACCAACATCACGGCGAGGTTCTATGTGGATATCACTGGCACGCTGCTCAAACGCATACTGCAAAAGCCAATCAACGACACGGACAACGCCCTGGTCGTTGGCTTCGGGATCCTTGAGTGATCCAAGCTCAAGCATCTGCTCCAGGTTGCCCAGACCGGGCGCCCGCCCTCCTGCACCGGATTTGGCCATATCAATGGAAGCCGCCAGCTTGTAGAGCTCATCCGTCATACGTGCCAGTTCAACAGGATTGGCAACTACACGCTTGATAGGCTTGCGCAGGGCATGCTCGAGATCCGCTTCCCAGGAAGCAACAAAAGGTTCTGCACTGGCAATCGTGACATCCCTGGGACCTACCTCAACCGCCATGATCTTGTGGCGCTGGGTGAAAGCATAGGAGATTACCTGGGTCACCCTGGCAGCATCTATACCCAGGGGATCAATATGGTAATAGGGCTGGCCTGCCAGCTCAGCCAGGAATCGGGTCAGCTCCTCCAGGCCCAGCTTTTTGCCAGGGTTGAGCTGGTCTTCCAGGGACTGGTCCGCAATGAATGACAGGAGGTGGTTTTTCTGCTGTGCGGTGGTTCGTCGCCGGGAAGCGATATCATCCATCTGCTCCCGGGTAATTCGGCCCGCTTTATGCAATTCCCGCAGGAAGGAGCCAAGCTCCAGGTGATGGTCATTTGACTTGCTTTCTTTGACGGCGCTCATTGGGCTCTTGCAACAGTGCTGGCCAGGTATTTACACAGGAGTGTAAAGCTCCGAAAGGGAAAAACAAGCGTTATCTGGTCAGTACAGAAGGCAGCTCTCCTGTTCAGGGAGCAAGTGACTTTCTCAGTTTTCTGATCGCTGCTGCAGTCTTCGGCGAATCAGTCATTTCATGCTTGAGTTTACCAATCGTTGTCGACACTGTGCCGTAGCGTTTAAGGCCAAAACGGCTGGCTATTTCCTGCAGGGTCACGGCAGATACTTCCTGGCACAGGTACATGGCAATCCAGCGGGGAACATTTTTCGATCCCGGCCCCCTTGCCGCCTGCATGATACTTTTCTCAGTGACTTTGAAATGGGCTGCCACTTCTGCGATGACTTTCCTGATGGAAGGTCTCAGTCTGGCCTGGGCCCCTTTTGATTTGCCTCGGGCAGTGCCGGGCCTCAATTTTGCGCGGGAACGTTTAACGAACTTATCATCACCAAGAATGGAAAGCAGATTCTTCTTGCCATAGAAATGGGCAAGTTCATCATCCACTCCCTCAGCAACAAAGGCACCATAACGGGCATTGGCTCTTGCACCGGGAGGCATGGATGACAGCACAGGCTCTCTTACCAGCCATGCAGGTGCTTTGGCTTTATTGGTGTAAGCCATTAATGATGACCACTTCCAGGTGTCCGGCTTGTTCCTGTTCACTTTCGGCAGGGCATGAATGTAGCGGGAAACCCTCAGCAAATAATTCCCTGGCTGAATCAGGACCGCTTTATAGCGTGACACAAACACAGAACCACTTTCTTTCTTCATATTCTGGTAGTGCTGCGTGTACAGACCGTCGACCTGCCGCATAAAACGACTCAGATTGCCCTCAGGCGTTTTAATCAGCAGATGATATTCGTTGGCTATCAGGCAGTAACCAAGCACCTCAACATTCAGGCGCTGAGCCGCTTCAGCCAGGCAATCCAGGAAAGCCTGGTAATAGTTTGCTCCCGGAAAAAGTCGGGCACCTTCCTGCCCACGGTTGCTGACGTGATAACAGGCATCGGGATATTCAATTCGAAGCGGTCTGGCCATTTCTGTCTGTCCTTATTTTTTATTCTTTTCGGCTGGTAACGATTGAACAAGCGCCGTGGACACTGTCTTTCTCGTAACATTTCATCGATTGCAGGAGGATTTTCCTCTGCATTATTATGAATTAATTGTGTAATAAAAGTGCAGAATTGTAGAGGAAATCAGCACAAGAAAACAGGGGTGAAGGCGGAATCAGGGTTTTTCAGCAACAAAAACGGCGCGTACAGGTGCCGGATAGCCCTCAATAGTGATCGCCGGATTATCCTTGTCCAGGGCTTCAGGCAGGGATTCAAATGTCATCCATTCAGTAGTACGTTGCTCGTCAACGGTTGTGCGTGAGACGCTGGCAAGTCGTATATTTCTGTACCCGGCTTTTTTCAGCCACTCGTGCAGGGTATCAACAGTGGGCAAAAACCAGACATTGGGCATTCTGGCATAACGTCCCTGGGGAACCAGGGTCATGCCTTCTTCGCCTTCTATTACCAGGGTCTCCAACACAAGCTCACCCCCATGTCGAAGACAGTCTTTCAGGCCATATAAATGACCGAAAGGGGAACGACGATGATAGAGCACCCCCATGGAAAACACGGTATCAAATGCCCTCAGCTCACCTGGCAGATCTTCCAGGGCCAGCGGCACCACAAACACCGGCGGTTCTTTGAGGAAATGCCGGATCGCCCAATACTGCATGGTAAACAGCAGATGCGAATCCACGCCCAGGACAAAGCGGGCACCGGCGCCAGCCATTCGCCAGCAGTGATAACCGTTACCGCAGCCCACATCGAGCACTGTACGATTATCCAGTGGTGAAATATGCTCTTTCAGGCGATCCCACTTCCAGTCGGAGCGCCACTCGGTATCCATCTCAATGCCGAAAAGTTCAAATGGTCCCTTACGCCAGGGTTGAAGTTTCAGCAGGGTCGACTTGAGCTGCGCTCTTTCCTGGTCAGTGCATTGCTGCGGCTCTCCTATCCGTACACGTTCCCCGAGGTCATAGGACAGTGGCGTGATGTCCGGCAGGGCATTGAGCGCCTCCACCCAGCCATCAAAATCCCCATGATTAAATGCTGTTAGGAAATCACGGGGAAGCTTGTCGATAATCCGGGAAAGCTTTTTATTATCGAGGTAAGGAATGAGCGATGAATAATCCATGATCAGCCAGCCTGCTTCACTGCCACCATGGAGGCGAAATTGAAACACTGGAACCACATGTCACAGGCATCAAAACCGGCCTCATGCAGGCGCTTTGTATGTCTGCCAACCGTTTCTGGAATCAGTACTTTTTCCAGGGCAGCGCGCTTGCGGCTGATTTCAAGTTTCGAATAACCCTGCTGCTCCTTGAAGCGGTGATGCATGTCGATAAAAAGTTCGTTTAACACTTCATCCTCGAATCGGATTTTTTCCGAAAGCACCAGGATTCCACCCGGCTTCATGCCCTGAAAAATTTTTTCCACCAGTGCGTCCCGATACTCAGGAGCGACAAACTGTAAAGTAAAGTTCATGACCACCATGGAGGCATCATGTATATCTGTTTGCAGAATATCCTCGCAGCGAATGTCCACCGGCACACCGGCCTCTTCCCCCACCAGAATTTTCCGGAAACCATTGATCATGGATTCGGAATTGTCCACGGCAACAATCCTGCATCCGTCCTGGTGCATGTTCCTGCGCATGGACAGGGTAGCCGCCCCAAGGGAACACCCAAGGTCATAGCACAGACTGTCTGCCTGAACATATTCCGCTGCCAGGGTCCCGATCATGGAGATGATTGTGGCATACCCGGGTACCGAACGGTTGATCATATCCGGAAAAACAGCAACTACCCTGTCATCAAAGACAAAGTCTGCATGGGGAAGCCCCTGTGCGTAAAGTGTATCTTTCTCTGACAAGGATTATTCCTGGATTATGCGGGCCTGGTCATATCCCCGCTCTGTCAGTACCTGGCGAATCCTTGCGGCCATGTCTGCCAGGGATTCCTGGGATACTTCCCTGGAATTCCTGAAATCCATATCTGCTGTGGTATCCATGGGCATCAGGTGAATGTGGGTATGAGGCACTTCAATGCCAACGATGGAAACCCCGACACGAAGACAGGGCACAACAGCCTTTACAGCTTTTGCCACTTTCTGGCTGACACTCATCAGGTGTCTGGCCGTGTCTTCAGGCACATCGTCCCAATGATCCACCTCCTGCTTTGGAATAACCATGCAGTGGCCATCCCGAATGGGCATGATGGTCATGATGGAAATGCAAAGGTCGTCTTCCCAGATGAAATGACCGGGAATTTCCCGGGCGATGATTTTTGTAAAGATGCTCGCCACGATTGTTTCCTGCTTATGGGTTGGGACGCACGATTTTACAGGATTGACGCTACAGGGTCATTGGGCAATCGGCAATGCTGTCTTGTAGATAACCTGCCTCAGGACAAAGCTGGAATGCACATCAGAAACACCCGGCAAGGGAGTGATCTTGTTAAGCAGGAAATCCTGGTACTCCTCCATATCCCCAACGATGACCTTGACTTGGTAGTCTGCTGTTTGTCCGGTAATCAGGATACACTCAAGCACCTGGGGGTAATCACTGATGACCTGCTCAAATTCACCGAATCGTTCAGGTGTATGCCGATCCATCCTCACCTGGATGAGCGCCATCATTTTCAGCCCAAGTTTTGATGCATTCACCAGGGCCACATAACCCTCGATAATGCCGCTTTCCTCCAAGTGTTTCACCCGCCTCAGACAGGGAGATGGAGACAGGCCCACTTTATCAGCCAGTTCCTGGTTACTGATCCTGCCGTTTATTTGCAGCTCCTGAAGTATCCGCTTGTCGGTTCTATCAAGCTCCACTGGATTCCACCTTATGTTGCTAAATTGCCTTTATGAGAAATTATATAGCTATATATAAAGTTTTATTAAAATTATATGCCATAAAATATCGAATAAAGGCGATATTCGCAATAATCATCCAATAATTTTGCTGTACACTACGCCCTCGCTTGGGCCACAAGCTTGAGCAGCAATAACGCGTAACATATAGAGGAAACGGAAGTGAGCCAGTTCAACCACAGCAAATACAAGGCATTTACCCCTATCGCCCTGCCCGACCGTACCTGGCCGGACAAGGTCATCAACAAGGCACCGACCTGGTGCAGCGTTGACCTGCGTGACGGCAACCAGGCCCTGATCGAGCCCATGTCAGTCACTCAGAAGAGAATGCTGTGGGACCTGCTCGTAGATACCGGTTTCAAGGAAATCGAAATTGGCTTCCCTGCTGCATCACAGCCGGATTATGACTTCGTGCGCTGGCTCATCGAGGAAAACAGGATTCCCGATGATGTGACCGTACAGGTCCTGACCCAGGCGCGACGCCCGCTGATCGAGAAAACCTTCGAGGCCCTCAAGGGAGTCAAGCAGGCCATCATCCACATGTATAACTCCACCTCGACAGTACAGCGCAAGGATGTGTTCAAGCTGGACAAGCAGGGCATCATCGATATTGCGGTCAACGGCGCAAAAGATGTGCTTGAGTGTGCCAGCCAACATCCGGATTCACACTGGCGCTTCCAGTATTCGCCGGAAAGCTTTACCGGTACAGAGCTGGATTTTGCCGTGGAAGTCTGTGATGCCGTCAATGATGTCTGGCAGCCGACTCCGGAAAACAAGGTGATCATCAATCTGCCTTCGACCGTCGAGATGGCTACCCCAAATGTGTATGCCGACCAGATCGAGTGGTTTTTGCGCCATGTGAAAAACCGCGAATCCATCATCCTGAGCCTGCACACCCACAATGATCGCGGTTGTGGCGTTGCGGCATCGGAGCTTGCCCTGATGGCTGGTGCCGATCGTGTCGAAGGCACCCTGATGGGTAACGGCGAACGCACCGGCAACCTCGACATCATGGTCATGGCCATGAATATGTACAGCCAGGGAATCGACCCCGAACTGGACTTCAGCGACATAGACCGCGTCACCTCGACCGTCAAGGAATGCACGCAGATAGAAACCCATCCGCGCCATCCCTATGCGGGCAGCCTGGTATTTACCGCCTTTTCAGGCAGTCACCAGGACGCCATCAAGAAGTGCCTGGATCGGTACAGCGAAGGAGATACCTGGGATATCGCCTACCTGCCCATAGATCCGCGGGACGTTGGACGCACATACGAAGACGTTGTCAGGGTAAATAGCCAGTCCGGTAAAGGCGGCGTTGCTTATGTCATGGACAGCAAGTATGGCTTCCAGCTTCCCCGGTGGCTGCAGATAGAGTTCAGCAGGACTGTTCAGAAAGCCGCTGAAATCTCTGGCCAGGAAATCTCTCCTGACCAGATATGGGAACTGTTCAAGACCGAGTACCTCGATTTGTCATCACCCTTGTTACTGAAAAGCTTTTCCATTGAAAAATCAGACCACGAGACTATTTCGGGAACGATCCAGCTGGATAACCAGGAGTTCGAAATTCGTGGTGAAGGGGCTGGCATGCTCGAGGCTTTTGTTGATGGCCTGGAAAGCACTTTCGATATGGAACTGCAGGTACTTGAATACGGAGAACATGCACTCAGCCAGAGCTCAACAGCAGATGCCGTTACCTATCTTCAGCTTAAGCATGATGGCAACCGCTTTACCGGTATTGCCATTGACGAAGATATTGTTACCTCCAGTGTAAACGCGCTGCTCAATGCTGTCAGCCAGGTGCTTCGCACTCAACGCGAAGAAGTCGCGGCCTGACAAATTGCACCGATACGAAAGCAGGGATAATTCCCTGCTTTTTTTGCCCCGACATTGCCTGGGAAATCCTAGGGAAAAACTGATTAAAAATAGAACAAATTCACAAACGTTTATTGAGCATACTACGGCTTTAATCTACTATTTTGGTCCTGGGGAATTACCTGCTGAACACAGACTGAGACATCAGGCGGAGTAGTGTCGTGAGCGACATCAGGAAGCACCAGACCAGCATCCAGACCGCTGAATCAGCCCCCTGTTCAGCCAATTTTCCACAGCCATATTTCACCGGGCAACAGTAACACCATGGAAGAAGCTACACCCGACCCCACGTTAGTTCTAAAACTCCTGGACACCCCTATGCCCTTTGGCAAATACCAGGGACGCATGATTATTGACCTGCCTGAAGACTACCTGTTGTGGTTTCAGCGCAAGGGCTTTCCTTCAGGGGAAATTGGCCATTTATTGCAACTGGCACTGGAAATTGACATCTCTGGTAGTAAAAACCTGGTTAAATCCCTAAAAAATGCCTGATATTTGCAAACTAAATCCCACTTTTCCTTTTAACTTTGAGATAAACCGCTCGAAAAGGAAATCTTTAGTGCTTTATGTCAAAAGTGGGAAAGTTGAGGTGAGGGCACCCCGATATGCGTCCACAAAGTGGATTCATGAGTTCGTTTATGACAAAAAAGACTGGATTGAGAGCGAGCTCGCCCGTCAAAAGCGTCATATGAAGCAGCGCCTGGTGATCGCCGATGGCCGTGAAGTCACATTCCTGGGTAAGCCAAGAACCATTGTTGCCCTGATCAGCCCCCAGCAGGATGTCAAAGTCACCCGCGACTTTCTGTTTATCTATACACGACAGAACACACCGGAAAAACTGGAGAAGTTGTTCAATCGCTGGCTTAAGGAAAAGGCCATGGAACACATGACCACCGAGACCATCAAGATCGCCAGGGAACTGGGGCTGGAAGACCGCTTAAATAAGGTGATTTTCAGAAAAACCAAAACCAAGTGGGGGCATTGCTGCCAGGACGGCACGATCCAGTACAACTGGCTGGCCATGATGGCTCCACGGGAAGTCATCCGCTACCTCATTGTGCACGAGTGCAGCCACCTTAAGCATATGGATCATTCCAAACGCTTCTGGCAAACGGTAGAAAGTATTTGTCCTGACTACAGTGAGCACCGGCATTGGCTGGCCGAAAATGGCCACCGGTTCTGGAGCCGCCAGTAGACTCAGGCTGTTTTTTCAAACAGCAAGTCCCAAACACCATGTCCAAGACGTCGTCCACGACGCTCGAATTTTGTTTCCACGCGCTCATGTTCAGAGGCAAACTTTCCTTCACCGGCCATATTGTGAAAACGGGTAGATGCACTCATTACTTCCATCATCTGCTCCGCATAGTTTTCCCAGTCTGTCGCGAGGTGCAAAACACCTCCCACGCATAATTTGTTTGCAAGTGCATCAACAAAAGGCGGCTGGATCATTCGCCGCTTGTGATGACGTTTCTTGTGCCAGGGGTCCGGAAAATAGACCTGTATACGCTGCAAACTGCCATCATCAAAACAGTCTGCCAATACTTCCATGGCATCTGCCTGCATGACCTTGAGGTTGGTCAGACCGGCCTCGTGAATATCACGAAGGATGGTACCTATGCCCGGAGGGTGTACATCAATACCGATATAGTCCCGATCCGGATGCTGGGCAGCCATGGCAACAAGCGAATCCCCCATACCAAAACCAATCTCAAAAACCAGATCCGCATTACGACCAAAAACAGACTCGCGATCCAGTATGCCCTGGTCTTTGTCAATTCCATAAATTGGCCATAGAGTCTCAATGGCCTCTTGCTGGGCAGGCGTCAGGCGCCCACCACGGACGACGTAACTGCGAATGGGGCGCTTATGAGTTACGGCTTCTTCACTCATGACTGGTAAATTCTTTTTTGATAACAATGAAATAAAACATCAGCCCCCAGCCCGCAAGAAAACAGACGCCCCCCAGGGGAGTGATCATCCCGAGCCGGGATATACCCGTTAGGGCCAGCACATAAAGGCTGCCGCAAAAAAGGATGATTCCCGCCATGAACAGTCGCAGACACCAGTTCAACCAGACTCCATCTTCCTTGATGGCGGCCAGCAGACCTGTCGAGAGCAGGGCTATGACATGAAACATATGATACTGCACACCAGTTTCAAACACTGACATCAACTCTGCCGGGATTTTCTGTTCGAGCAAATGCGCACCAAAAGCACCGATTGCGACAACGAAAAATCCGTTGATTGCTGCCAGACTTAATGCCTGGCGACTCAGGGAATTTAACTTCATGTCCATGCAAGCTCCTGCTTGGGGTCGGCAATATGGCCGGAATACACCGGGACCCACAAAAAAACCGCCCAGCTGGGCGGTTTTCAAATAATACGTTCATCTTGAAGAGGCAGGTTAGGCAGCCATAATGCCTTTCACCTTGTTCATCGCATTTTTCTCCAGCTGACGAATACGCTCAGCAGAAACACCGTATTCATCGGCCAGCTCATGCAATGTGGCCTTGTCATCATTGAGCCAGCGACGCTGCAGAATATCCCGACTCCTCTCGTCCAGGGTTTCCAGGGCGACATAAAGCCCGTCAGTGGAGGTTCTCTCGTAATCTTCCTGCTCTACCGCACTGGCGGGATCAAAGGTAGTGTCTTCCAGGTACTGTGCCGGAGCCTGGTAGGCTTCATCATCGTCGGCATCAGCCGCCCCATCAAATGAAGCATCATAAGAGCTCATCCGCCCTTCCATCTGCATCACCGTTGCAGGCTCTACACCAAGATCCCTGGCTACGGCTTCGACCTCTTCCTGGTTCATCCAGCCAAGACGCTTCTTGGATCCGCGCAGATTAAAGAACAGCTTACGCTGGGCCTTGGTTGTTGCTACCTTGACGATTCGCCAGTTGCGGAGAATAAACTCATGCATTTCCGCCTTGACCCAGTGCACAGCAAAGGATACCAGGCGCACACCGACTTCAGGATTAAAGCGTTTAACGGCCTTCATGAGGCCAACGTTACCTTCCTGAATGAGGTCCGCCTCAGAAAGACCGTAACCGGAATAGCTCTTGGCCATATGGACCACAAAACGCAGATGGGCCAATACCAGTTTGCGGGCAGCATCCAGGTTTTCTTCATAGTAATACTGCCTGGCCAGTTCCTGTTCTTCTTCAGCCGTAAGCACAGCAATGCCGTTTACCGCAGTGATATAGGCGTTAAGGTCACGCCCTGGCACCATGGTATCTATGACTTGCAATGCCTTGCTATCAGTAACTGTACTGTTATCCAGTGTCATCAGACTTGTATTGCTCTCTTTTGTGTTTCGGTTAATCGTTATCAGGTCGTTGGTTTTCATATTCATAATGGTATACGCAACGCCGTATCCGGCGGATTTTAACACTTATAAGGTTAGACAGCCAAGTTCTGGAAATGTTTCAACTTTTGCCCAATCTCCTTGTTTTTCATAGGGTTATGGAGGTTTCTGAGTCAAAAGCTGATCTCTACTTACTAATATAGGCACAATCCACGCAAATTCAAGTGATCCAGACCCGGTAATTGCCATGTAAATGTCCTGTAGAGAAACGGGGAGGCTGGTATAACATTACTACTCACCCCGAACAGCACAGAAGATTTGATCAGTAACAGGATAGATTATGATAAAAAAACCCGCAGATACCTCAGCACCCGTCCACGAGCTTATTCTCAAGCGCTGGAGTGGCGTTGCCTATGATCCGGACAAAAGTGTGGATACCGGGGCCCTGCGCGCGATGGCCGAAGCGGCTCGCTGGGCCCCCTCCTGTTTTGGCGACCAGCCCTGGCGCGTAATTTTTTGCAGCAAAAGCGCGAATGATGATGCCTGGGAAAAAGCCTGGAATTGCCTGGCAGAGGGCAATCAGCCCTGGTGTAAACATGCCCCTGTCCTTGCCATTATTTGTGCCGATACCCAATTTTCCCAAAATGACAAACCTAATCACTGGTCAGGCTATGACACCGGATCGGCCGCGTTGAGTATTTGCCTGCAAGCTGCAGATCTCGGCATCATGACCCACCAGATGGCAGGCTTTGACCCTGACAAGGCAAGGGAAACCTTTACGATTCCGCAACGCTATAAACCGATGGCTATGATGACCATCGGCTACCAGCTTGAGGAAGACAAAGTACCTGAGGAGTTCAGGGAGCGTGAAATGAAGCCTCGGGAGCGTAACCCCCTGGGAGAGCAATTCTTTCTCGGAGGCTGGGGTAAGTCGCTATAACTGGATATAAAAAAGGGAGCGAAAATCGCTCCCTTTTATCCTTTTATCCTTTTATCGTTTTATCCTTTTATCGTTTTATCGTTTTATCAGTAATAGTACTCCGTATATCCTGGCAAAAGGCTGTAACGGGAATTCAGAAATGCCACGATATCGATCAGTTCTGTCACCAGCATGTCCTCCTTCAGATACATCGGAGAGCTTGTGGTACGTCGGCGAACCTCGCCCGGCAGCTGGTCCAGGTAATTCTCTGACAGCACATGGTCGGGATTGATAATGGACGTGACAAGGTCCCCATAAGTCTTGGCAAAATAAATCTCACCACCAAGTTCCACTGTCACCGGCCTCGGGCCACTGAACTCGGGCAGATCCACACCATTAACCTGGTGGCACTGATTACACTCCAGCCTTAAAAATGCTTCCTGGCCCTGCTGGATATCCCCACTGAGAATAGGGAAGCGAAAGCTACCCACTTCATCGGGGTACACCCGACAACCACTTAAAAACAGAACAGCCAGTAATGCGGTAAAAAAAATGCGCCAGTGCTTCATCACGTAAAGTCCTCTTGTTGGCAAACCCTGTAGCCATTGGGCTACTACCTGTACAGATGTTAAGTGTATACCGGATTCCTGCCCTTGACATAAGTCATTCCGGATTCCCTGATTGTTCCATTATTCACCAGACCAGAGAGTTTGCAGGACAGCGCTAGAGTGTCTCTTCAGTACCGAAAACTGCCGTCACCTGGCTGGCAAGAAAACCACCGTTGCCATTACAGGCAGCCAGGTTGGCATCGGCAACCTGGCGATCACCACACTCACCACGCAATTGCTGGACAGCCTCGATCATGAGAAACATGCCATACATGCCGGGATGAACACAGCTAAGCCCACCACCATTGGTATTTACAGGCAGTGAGCCGCCCGGGGCGATATTGCCGTTGGAAACAAACTCACCACCCTGACCCTTTTCACAGAAGCCCATGTCTTCCAGAAACAAAATGGTGTTGATGGTGAAAGCATCATAAAGCTCAACGACATCAATATCCGCGGGCGTCACTCCCGCCATGGCAAACGCAGCTTCTGCCGCCGGCTTGGCTGCGGTGGTGGTCAGGTCAGGCATGGCAGAAATCAGGTTATGATCAGTTCGACTGCCAACCCCCAGCATGTAAACCGGTTTCTTGGGAAAATCCCTGGCCCGCTCTTTCCTGACCATGATCATCGCTGCACCACCATCACTGACAAGGCAGCAATCCAGCAATCCCAACGGGTCCACAATCATCCGTGCATTAACTACATCTTGCACGGTCAACGGGTCCCGCATATTGGCCGCAGGGTTGAGCTGTGCCCATTTGCGGGCTGAGACAGCCACTTCGGCCAGCTGTTCCCTGGTCGTGCCAAACTCATGCATATGCCTGTTGGCTGCCAGGGCATAAGGCGAAATCGGATTACGTGGTTTATACACATCCTCTACCGTACGCATGGCCGGCGGATGCGTGAATTTGCCAGTAGCGCTGTTACTGCCATAGCAAATGAGCGCGACATTACACAGCCCCAGTGTCAGTGCTGCAGCAGCAGACTGCACGGAATTCACGAACACAGAGCCTCCGGTATTTGTACCATCCATATAGGTGGGATTCAGGCCAAAATATTCAGCAACGGTGAGCGGTGTCAGCAATTCCACAAAGTTGGCGCTGAAAATACCGTCAATCTCACTCTTGTCTATTCCGGCATCGGCAATGGCTCTTTCCACGGCAACAGCCATGATTTCCATATGGTTCATCCCGGGCATGCCGGTGAATTCTGTCAGGCCGACGCCAACGACGGCAGCATTACCCCTCAGTGAATCTACCATTCCTTATCCCCCTGCTCTTTGTCATAAAACACCACGGCAGGCTGGTCATCAATCAAACCGACATGGGCACTCACTTCCATTCCAATCACGACATCTTCAGGATCCATGCCCATCACCTGGCTCATCATGCGTGGGCCTTCCTCAAGGTCAATCAGGGAAATATTGTAGTCTCCCCCCTTTTCCGGACGACGACGCACGGTGGATGTGGAATAGACGGTTCCCCGCCCGGTGACATCCACCCATTTCAGCTCACTGGAGCCGCAGTGGTTACATAACTGCCGCGGGTAAAATACATGACTGCCACAATCCCGGCATTGCTGAATTCTGAAAACACCTTTGGCCAGGTTGTCTTCGTAGGTCTGCAGGGGGCCGGGATTGGTTATTTCTTTGTTATTGTCCAAAACACTTTCCTGGGCTGGGTTTCATTCAAGGCCGCGATTCTAGCATTATTCGCCGCCTCCTGAAATTGACTTTCCCTTCAGCCTCCGTCATGCTCCGCCCCCAGTTTTCAGAGGTGCCCATGGAATTTGAACTGTCCTTTATGAGTGTTTCCCTGCTGATCGCAGCAGGTTTCTTTGCCGGTTTTATCAACACCATCGCCGGGGGCGGCTCCATGCTGACGCTACCGGCCCTGATGATTTTCGGTATGCCCGCCGACCTGGCCAATGGCACCAACCGGGTTGGTATCTTCCTGCAGTCTGTAGCCGGTGCGCGCGGATTTCATAAAAAGGGAAAACTCGCTCCTTCCACCATCGTGCCGACCCTGGTTCCCACTCTGCTGGGCGCTTTGGCTGGTTCCCTGCTGGCTTCCTACCTCCCTGTCAGCTGGCTGAAGCCGGCACTGCTCGGCACCATGCTTGGCATGGCAGTGCTGATGCTGGTCAAACCTTCTGCAGTCGCCGCCCCCGAAGGCACCCAGGCCTATACACTCAAGGAAAGGCCTCTTGCCGCGGCAGGACTGTTCTTTGCCGGTCTTTACGGTGGATTTGTCCAGGCAGGTGTCGGCTTCATTATTATTGCTGCCGTTGCCGGTGGCTTGCGGTATGACCTGGTACGCACCAATGCTTTAAAAATGGCCATCACAGCCGCATTAACCGTCATCGCTCTGGGCGTATTTGTCGTCAGGGGCCAGGTATTGTGGATTCCGGGACTGGTGCTTGCCGTAGGAACTGTTGCCGGTGCAATGGCCAGCGTTCAGTTTGCCATCAATGTCCCCCAGTCAGTCCTGAAATGGTCACTGTTTGTGATGGTGCTGATTACCTGCGCCGCAGCCTGGTTCAGTTAGACCTTTTCCGTTTCGCCAGGAAATATGTCTGCATCCGGTCGATAGAAGGGACCCAGACCCAACACCCGGCTTATGTTCCTGAGCAGGAACCAGGCAAACAGGGCAGCCAGAATATTTCCCAATGCCGCACCGGCAAATAATCCTTTTAAACCCCATAAATGCGATCCCGTATAGGCCAGTGGCACATAAAGCACCATCAGGCGGGTGAATGTCAGCAACAGGGCAGTTCTTGGCCTTTTCAGCACGTTCAGGGAAACCATGCACAACACAACCACACCATGGGCGCCGTAGGTCAGGGGAATAATCATCAGGTAGGTACGAATGACATCAATGACGTCGGGATCATCACTGAAGGTACTTCCGATTACATCACCAAAAACGAAAAGAATGCCATAAATGAGGAGCTGAAATCCCAGTACAAATTTGAGGCAACCCATCAGTGCTGTATAGGCGCGATCCTGCCGGCCTGCTCCAATATTCTGTCCAATGAACATGGGCAAAGTGGACGACAGGGCCATGACGAAAATAAGGCAGATTGTCTCCACGCGACTGCCCACCCCAAAACCTGCCACGACGGTTTCACCAAAACTGGCTACCAGGGCTGTCATGATTGCCGCAGCAAGGGGGGTCATTATGTTTGCCCCCATGGCCGGAACACCGATTTGCAGGATCTGCTGCCAATTAGACTTCAGGTGACTCCAGCGGGGCATCGCAAAGTCCAGGAGCTTTTCATGGAAACCAAGCACGAGGAAGGAAATTACCAGGGTGATGCTTGCAGCCAGTAATGTGGCCACGGCAGCACCCTTCACCCCCATTTCGGGAAAAGGACCTATTCCAAAAATAAACAGGGGATCGAGGGAAATATTGAGAATCGAAAGACAGGCTGCCAGGGTTGCAGACATACGAATATTACCCATGGAGCGGAAAGTACTATTGCCAATGACAACCAGCATCAATGGCGGCAGGGCGAGTAGCAGTATGCCCATGTATCCACGAATATAGGGCAGGGTTATCTCATCGGCTCCCAGCATTCGGAACAGAGGGTCGATAATGGTTGTCCCCAGACTGGCAACCGTGATCGCAAAGATTGCGGCAAATATCAATCCATCACTGATTAAACGGGACGAATCGGCAAACCGGTTTTCGCCTACCAGTCTGGAGTTGAGCGAGCTCATTCCCATCCCGATACCCAGGGCCAGGCTGAGGTAGATCATATGTACCGGAATAACGAAGCTGGCGGCTGCCAGTTCTACAGTGCCTAGGCGACTGATATAAAAAATATCAACGATTCCCATCAGGTGCATGGCTACATTGCCAATCAGTGCTGACAGGGTCAGGCGCATCATTAGCGGCCTGATCGGTTCGGATACGATACGTCTTGTGCGCTTTGCAGCGATACTGCTCATGAAGGTACAGGTGTCCGGAATCTGCAGGGGGACCAGGCCCCGGGCAGCAATCAGTTAAAAATCAAATAGTATTAAGCTGACGAAGGGTAGCCAAAACAAACCCTACTGGCTACAGCAATTATGAGATATCAGGCCTGGAAATATATAATTCGGGGATAAAAAAAGAGGGCCTAAGCCCTCTTTTCATTTTCTGAAATCCTGTGATGAATCAATATTCAACATAGGGAATCATTCTTCCGAATATGATTACGGCAACCCAGATCGCCAGAGACAAGGCGGCAATCACTTTTGCCCGGAAGTCAGCATCTTCTCCATCTGCAAGCTGTTTCAGTTCATCATGCTCACCGAACCAGAACCACAGTGCATTAATGCCGGCAATCACAATCAGACCCATCTTCCACTGGAACGCAATGTTCGGGAAGTAGCGGAATGGATCCGCACACAGGAACGCGATCCCTGAAAGCAGGTTGATGCTGAAAGCACCGATTGCAATCGGGATAAACTTGAGTGCTGATCCCATATTAATGAAACGGCCAAACCCGAGAACACGCACATCTATCACCAGCAATGAACCAAACATAATGGTCAGACCGATGAAGTGGACTGTTTCCATCGCCGGGAAAAGCCAGAAAATATTGCGCATCTGTTCGCCCACCCAGGTGGACTCAAACCAGGAGGCTAATGGTGCATAAGTATCATAATCCATAGTACGTCACCCCCTTACAGATAAGCCATGAGTCGGCCGGTGATAACTCCACCAAACCAACAGGCAATACAGGCTGCAGAAATCAGCTTGGTCATTCCATCTGCAGCACCGTTTTCGGACCTGACCTTGTTCATAATCACTTTCATCAGGATTCCCCCCACGACAATGAAGCCGATCTTGAGCTGGAACGATCCCTGAAAGAGATAAACACTGGCGCTTCCACAAAACAGGATAAGCCCCGAGAGCAGGTTTATAATGAAACCAACCCAGCCAATGACAAATAGCTTGTCAAACGCCAGAATTGAAATGTCTTTTGCGTAACCCAGAACCCTGAAGTTCAGAGCAACGACAACCCCCATCACTGTAGCCATGCCGACAGCATGACTGGAAAGCACGATAGGATAGCCCCACAAGGATTCCCTGATGAAAATCCCCATCGGCCCCTCTTCAAGCCAAAGTAGAAAACCCATAGTTATTACCCACTTAAAATCTGGTTTTTTAGGTCACCAGAATTACAGCACAACGATTGGACGCGGAAAAGGCGGGGATAATTCTGAATAGTGATTGGTTGATCAATATCAAAGTTATGCGCCGTGTTGACCGGTCTTATTATGCGCCCCCAAAAGGTCCGGACTTTTTTGCCCCGGATACCTCGATAAGCACCTCTAAACTAAACCACTGAAGACCAACATTCAAGCTGGCATTGTGATTGATTGCACCGGGAGCTTCCTTCTAAAGCAAACCCGTCTGCAATCGATGGCAATTGTAATGATTAAGGGTGAAGAAGTGTGCAAGTATTAAGGAAAATGGAAGGGCTCTACGGAACGTACCCTGTGGGTTATATTAAGAGATGAAACACCGTGGAGTAACAGGGAATCTCCAGGCTGTGAATTTCATCTTCACTGTTTTATCGGACCATCTCCAGGTATCCATGGCCAATGATACTTCCGGTGCTTTCTTCCATGATATCGACTGCCCCTTCCCAGTACTGGAACGTGACGTCCATTAACTGTTCATCGAATACAGCGTTTATCAACCAGCTTTTATCCTGATACCCCATTCGCCAGCCCGTTGTATAGACAGTACCATCCGGTGCCTGCCAGCTTGCTGTTTCCTGTAACGTGATTTCATTGCGGCTCACTGGTATCTGACCGCCAATCAATGTTGTCAGGTTACCGCTACTATATGGGTGGGCATTGCCTTCAAGATCACGCAACTGGTAATACATCAGTTCAGAGCCATCATTGAACTGCAATGAAAACCAGTCCCAGCCACTCTGATCCTTACCCAAGGCACTGGTACTCCACTCGCGATCCAGCCAGCTTGTACCGTCGATTACGTTTTGCTTGCCATCAACATGTACCTGCCCTGCAGTATCAAGGCGGGTCATGCTGTAGTAGTAGGATGCATTGCCCGGCTCACTACTTTTCTGGCTAAGCCCACTCTCTCCCTGGAGTACGGGTCGTTTCTGTGGCGTTAATAACAGCGATATTGCAAAATCTTCTTCTATAATTTCCAGTTCCCACGGAAACGAATCCGTTGCAGAAAATAGCTGCCAATCCTGAATCCAGACTCTGAAGGGTAACTGCGAAGCTCCGGCAAGGCCGGGATTTTCTCGGGAAAATATTTCAGCTTTATGATGCTGTTTTCCGGTCACCTCGCTAATGGCAGCATGGCCCATCCAGACCCTGTCAGTACACCATGCACTGTTATCAGCACAATCATTCTGTGGTCGAAGCTGGGAAGAGAAAAATGTTACCTGGTACCCAAAGCGCTCTCCCTCTTCCGATTCCAGGTTCCCGGTAAGATACCACCATTCGTTACGAAATCCCGGATGCGGTCCATGATCTTCCGGAAAGGAGAATTGTCTGGCTTTATCCGCCCGTAAATAGCCAGACACATTATCCGATGCCAGCATGTCTGCAGCAGTTGGCTGACGGGAAGTGACCATTTCTCCACTTTCACTGCAGGCACTGAGCAGAAAAAAACCTGTTAAAAGGTATCGATGATTCACGTAAAGGGACCCTTGCGTTCCGACGACAGCCTGAAATCAAACATCAGAAGCATACCAGCGTCACTCCTACTCTTCCCGCAGGGCCATCGCCGGCCTGATTCTGCCAGCGCGCCACGCGGGGTAAATACCTGCCACCATCGCGGCGACTACAGCCAGCAATACCCCTTCAACAAGAATATCTTCGGGTAAAAAGTTCTGCATGGTCCAGCCAAACGAGCGACGATTAATCACATCAATGAGAATATCCGACATCATCAAGCCCAAAGGCAGCGCAAAAATCCCGGCACACAACCCCAGGACAAGGGTCTGTTTGAAAATCAGGCCTGCCACCTGTAGTGGCGTCATGCCAGTTGAACGCAGAATGGCAAACTCCCGGGCTTTTTCAAGTTGCAGGGCCATCAGTGTGCTGACCACGCCAACAAAGGCCACCAGAATTGCCAGAATCCTCAAGACATTGGTAATTGCGAATGTACGGTCAAAAATCTGCAGCGTAAGTTCCCGTAATTGTCGATTGGCAATCAGGTTAAACCTGTTTTCATTATTTTCCAGCAATGCCTGAATGGCGCTTTGAACATTGTCAGCCTCCGCCCCCTGGGCCAAATCAAGCGTCAGTCTTGTAAATGGCCTGTTTTCCCAGTAGCGGGAATACAGTGATTCATGCAAGTGAACCAGACCAATGCCCGAGGTATAGTCATGAAATATACCCACGACAGGAAAGTCCTGCATGCCCCTGTCAGTGAGTAATGTTACGGATCCACCAAGGTCAATCTGTTCCAGATAGGCAAGTGGCTCAGAGACAAAGACGCCCTCACCTGCATTGAAAATCTCCATGCCATCCGGGGTCACTTCTTCCATCAGGAATTTTTCTTCGGCAGGAATATCATTGACGCCAAGTCTTACCGGACCAAAGGATGCTTCAACCTGCTCAAGCATGGAATTATGAATTCCGGTAATTTCCGGTAACGCCAACAAGGAACCACGCAACGACTCCCCAATACTTTCTTCAAGCACCGGCCCGGAAACCGCCGTTAACTGAATATCTCCCGGCAGGGACTGTTCCAGCCAGAGAATCACCGTGCCACGAAAACTGCTGACCATGACTCCTACGCCCACAGTAACGGATACTGCTACACACAATGCCGCCACAGCCAGCCCTGTCCTGTTTATACCCAGACGTGCATTACGCAGTGCCATAATGCCTGACAGGCCAAGTACTGTTTTACCTGCGGCCAGTAGCAGGGAAAGCAGAATCATGAGGGCAAAGGGAACGAGCAGGCAGAAACCAAATACAATCAATGTCAGCGCAACAAAGCCCGTCACCAGTGATCCGTATTCAGGCAGCAACATCGACCAGCCTCCTGCCATGATCACCACTCCAGTACATGCCAGCCAAGGCATTCTTTCCTGCCACAACCCCCTCTCTGACATCGTATGCTGAAGTGTTACCGGTTTACTGTGTGCTGCCAACACAGCAGGCAATGCTGCCGATACAATACTCAACGAAACCCCTAACAGGAGTCCCTTTAAAAGGACCCATGGATCGACAATGAAGGCGGTAACCGATAACTCAAAATAAAGTGCATCTACAGTGCCGGTGACCATGGTGACAAGGAAACGTCCAAGTAAATAGCCTGCCCCGGTACCGAGCAGGCTGGCAACAAGACCACCAAGCGCATTTTCAAGCATCACAAGGGAAAATACCTGCCCCCGGGTCACGCCTTCGGACCTTAGAATTCCCAGTGTCTGCCGACGCTGGATAACAGACAGCGTTACCGTGTTGTAGATCAACAGGCCCGCCACCAGCAGAGACAGCAAACTCATGGCCAACAAGTTGATATGAAAGGCATCGCTCATTCTGGCTGTATTGTCATTACGTGCCTGGGCCTCGACCAGTGCAAGATCTTCAGGCAACCAGCGTTGAATGAGATCGGCTTCACCTTCGCTGAGAACCAGATCCACACTATCGAGCCGACCCAGTCGACCGAGAATTTTCTGGGCCGCGGCGATATCGGCCAGCACAATATCACTGCTCACGTCATCGGCCTGCGAAAAAACGGCACCTACCTGGACAAGGTGCTCTTCTGCAGAAAACAGTCCACCTTCAATCATCAATGAATCATTAACTTCTATGCCAAGTGTCTGTGCCAGTCCTGCTTCCATGACGACACGATCAGTGGTACCGATGACAGAAACCAGATCACCAGCGATGCTGAAAGCCGAGTCGGGTAAACCAGGGCGGCGCCTTTCCATGGCTGCTTCACTGATCACGTCCAGTCCTATGAGGGTGAGTTCCCTGTTAGCGACCATAACCTGTCCACTGATCGCGGGCGCTGCCTTGCGCATACCCAGTTCAGTCTTCATACGTGTGAACACTGTGTCGGGTACTCCATCAGAGCCTCCCACTACCTGGTGGGAAATACTGCCGTTGATAATATCCACGGATAATTCAAATGCGCGGCGCGCGCTGTTATTGGCAAGATCCACGGCCACTACCATCATTACACCGATCATGATGCCGAGAATATTGAGTCCCGTTTGCCATGGCCTTTGCCATGCATGGCGGATGGCACTGCGCCAGAAAAGCGGCAATCCTGTGAATGATTTACCAGGCAAAGTCACCCATACGCTCCGAAATAATGCCGTCTTCCAACGTAACAATCCGTCCAGCTGTCCTTGCGACAGCCAGGCTATGGGTCACCAGCAGCATGGCACTGCGGCTCTCATCAAGGATGTCATGAAGTACAGACAACACCTCATCGCCAGTACGCGCATCCAGGTTTCCGGTGGGTTCATCCGCCAGGACAATTCCCGGTGAATGCACCAGGGCCCTGGCTATGGCTACTCTCTGCTGTTCACCACCAGACAATCGGGAGGGAAAGGAGTCCGCCTTGGCCATCATTCCAAGGCGGTCAAGCAAAGCAAGACTTCTCTCGCGGGCATCAGTACCAGAGACTCCATTGAGCTCAAGCGTGAATGCTACATTTTCCGAGGCTGTGAGGCTGGGGATAAGATTGAAGAACTGGTAGATGAAACCAATATGCTCCCGACGAAACAGCGTGCGCGAGGTTTCATCCAGGGTAATGATGTTTCGCCCGTCTACAGTAACACTGCCAGCCTGCGGAATATCAATACCACTAACCAGGTTAAGCAAGGTAGATTTGCCCGAACCACTTCGTCCAAGCAATGCCACCTTCTCACCAGGGCCGACATCCAGACTGGCCTCAACCAGCACTGAATGCAACTTGCCGCCTTCAGGGTAGCTGTGGGTGACAGACTTCAGGGAAATTACCGAATTTGTCCGGGAAGTCGATGTGGCAGAAGGAGAATCTGAAGTATTATTGTCCGCTTTCATGGATCAGGGGTGCTGGTTGTGCGATGCCATAACCTTGCACGTAATCCACGCCCAAATCAACGAGCTTCTCCAGAATCTCGCTGTCTTCCACAAATTCTGCGATGGTCAGTTTACCCATGGCATGGGCCATATCATTGATCGCTTTCACCATGGCAAGATCCACCGGATCAGAAACCACATCCTTGACAAAAAAACCGTCAATTTTCACATAATCCACTGGCAGGCTTTTAAGGTAGGCAAAGGAGCAACCCTGCTGCTTCAGGGTTTTAATAAACTGCACAGCATTGGCCAGGTTTAGAATGGCAGCCGTTTCCGTGATTTCAAAACAGATCTTGTGCGCTGGAATACTGGAGTTGTTAAATTATTCCACAATTTCCTTGAGAAACTTCTCATCGCTCAGTGACTGACCTGACAGGTTAACCGCACAGATTTCCAGCTCATCAAGCTTTTCAGGAAAACGCCTGAACCAGCTGAACATGGCATCAAGGACCCAACGATCTATCCGTGTGGCCAGGTCATAGCGTTCTGCGGATGGCAAAAATGCCTCAGGCCCAATCAGGTTACCTTCCCTGTCCCGCATACGCAGCAGCAGCTCAAAATGCTTCTTGTTTTTTCCGGCCAGGCCTACCGATTTATCCGTATGGGCAATGCTTTGCTGCCAAAGCTCCATACGCCCCTCATCCAGGGCTGAATTGATACTGGACACCAGCTTCATCTCGCCATGACGCTCTTCCAGCTCTTCGTCATCCGTATGAAAAACATGAATGCGATTTCTTCCCGCATCCTTGGCGGCATAACAGGCTGTATCAGCACGGCGAAGTATGTCTGAAATGGTTTCCCCTTCACTCGCAATAGGTGTCAACCCGATACTGACCCCAATATTGTAGGTACTATCTTCCCAGTTAAACCGGTATTCCTGCACCACCTGGCGAATATTGTCAGCACATCTCATGGCAATTTTCAGCGGACAGTTTCCCAGCAGTACACCAAACTCATCCCCTCCCAGGCGTGCGAGGGTGTCTTCCCGGCGAATGCACCGATGCAGTACCTGGGATAACTGGCGCAGCAGTTCATCTCCAGCCATATGTCCGCAGGAATCATTGATCACCTTGAACTGGTCCAGATCGAGGTAACAAACCACATTTTCTGTTTTCTGTTCCCGGGACTTGTCTATGCTTTCCTGCAGACGGTCTTCAAATTCCCTGCGATTGACCAGCCCCGTCAGATCATCATAGGTGGCCTGGTAACTGAGCTGATGGGACAGTTCACGTGCTTCTGTGACATCCAGTAATGCACTGCAAATGACTTTTTCATTATCCAGTACCAGGCTTTTGGTGCTTAGAGAAAGCCACAAGGCATTGGGTAACCCACCCTCGAGATAGATTTCATGGTTCTTCACATCCCTGCCTTGTCCAAGTACGGACAACACGGAAATGTCATTGCTGTAACGCCTGAAAAGATCAATGATGCTGGCGTCTACAAGTTCTTCCTTAGATTTACCGAAGAGCTCTGCCGCCTGAATATTCACGTACTGAATCACACCATCGGCTACGCGGCTGATAATCAACGCCACGGGCGACGTATCCGCAATTAATCGAAAACTCTCTTCTCCCAGCCCAAGGGACTGTTCTGCTTCAGGCAGCATGAAAAAATCCAGGTAAAAAATCAGTGTTTACACAAATACCAATACAATGAATGGCATCCGGGAATACCGGATACCCTCAAGGTACAAAATATTGCAGGGAATTAATTTGAATTAGCTCTCAGCCTGACGCTTTTATAATTATTTTTTTAGCGACATATAAAAGTTAAATATTTAATTATTTCAATACGTTGAGCATGATTGGGGAGAATCTGATATCAGATTGGCATAATAAAATGGAATGTCATGTGCCGTCGGGAACATACTGAATTCCAAGCTGGGAGGCGCCCATGGATGGCCCGAATCCGAAACTCAGCTGCTGCATCATTCAAGCCTCTACATACGCTCGGCAACGAAGGTACTGATATCCAACAGTTCCTGTTCAGTGAATACATCAAAGGCGGGCATGGTCTTTGTACCGTCACTAATGACATTCATGAGTTCAGCAAGACTCAAATTCCCGGTCAGGGCAGGACCACCGTCCTGCCCACCCTGACCAAACTCACCATGGCAGGCCGAGCAGGCGTTATCATAAATAGTACTGCCGTTATCCAGGTCAGCCTGCAACGCTGTATTCAGCGATAGTACAGGCTGTTCGTCATTATTGAGGTCATTGGAAGGCATTATCTCTTGGGTTGCCCCAGTACCAGAGAAGAGGAGAGCACTGAACAGGCATGATCCAAGAAATGTCCTGCAGGTTTTGGTCAACATCAGCCCTCCTGCAACGATTGTCTGGTCAAAAACTATAAAACCAGGTTCTGTATCGTCTGTGAAATATCCCTGATCTCCTCACTGCACACACTATGAGGCATGGGATAGGTTTTATAGTCAGGGTGATACCCGAGCTGCTGAAGGTACTTGATGGTATTTTCAGCCATCCACTCCGGCAACATCGGGTCTTCAGTACCGTGATATATCGTTACCGGGAGACTGGTGTTGGCTGGATGAGGCGTGACAGCTTCAGCCGTCGGGAAAAAAGTAGACAGGCCAAGGATTCCAGCCAACGGCTTGTCATAGGTGAGTCCAGCCTGAAGACAAATTGCACCACCCTGGGAAAACCCGACCAGCAGAATCTTTTCACTGTTAACCCCTCTTTCAATCTCGCGATCTATGAGCTTGTGAACAGCAGCCGTGGATGCCAGCAACTGGGCTACATCAATATTTCTTTCCCCATGTTCGAGAATATCGAACCATGCCGGCATGAGCATACCGCCATTGATGGTAATCGGCTTGCTTGGGGCATGGGGAAGGACGAAACGGATCCCCTTTTCGGTTGGAAGATGCAGCTCAGGTATTATGGGCTCGAAATCATGCCCATTGGCTCCCAGGCCATGCAACCAGATGACGGCAGCGGAAACCTCGGGGGCTGTTTCAATCTCTACTGAAGAAAGTATATCCATGGTTAGCGTCTGTTGAAATTATAGGGAATACCCTGCATTGTATGTTGCCATTCCAACAAGTACCAGACAACGAAGGTGATTGCTGATGACTGTTCCTGTTTTTCCCGCACGCTGGCAGCCCGACATGCCGGATGACATCCAGCTCTATTCCATGGCCACGCCCAACGGACAGAAAGTCAGCATCCTGCTTGAGGAACTGGGACTCAGCTATGAACCCCACCTGGTTAACATCATTGAGAATGACCAGGATGACCAGGACTTTCTCAAGATCAGCCCTAATGGAAAAATTCCTGCCATCATTGACCCTCATGGGCCGGAAGACAAGGTGGTTGCCATGTGTGAAAGCGCTGCCATCATGATCTATCTGGCCGATAAAACCGGGCAATTGTTGCCACAGAATTTCCTGAGTCGTATGGACCATCTCCAGTGGCTGTTTTTCCAGATGGGTCATATCGGGCCGATGCTGGGACAGTTTGGTCATTTCTACAGGTTTGTCCGGGATAAAATGAAAGACGATTATCCCCTGGAGCGTTACACCGCAGAAACGAAACGCCTGCTGGCTGTCGTCGACAAACGACTGGAGGGTCGCAAATACATCATGGACGATTACAGTATTGTCGATATTTCCATGGTGCCCTGGATCAATTGCTGCGCGGAATTCTATGATGCCTGGGATTGGCTGGAGATGGGAACGTTCAGGAATGTGGAGGCCTGGCGAAAGAGGGTCAGCGAACGGCCAGCCTATATCGATGGAAAGGATGTCTGTGGCTTATGATCCGGAGGAAGGAGCCAGCCATGCCTGGCGAAATCGGATGCGGAATCTGGAATAAATACTAACTGCAGCGATAACAGAACCACTTCCAAACACCAGAAAATACAGTGCAAACCAGGGCTGTTCATCAAACCACAGGAATATTGTGAATGCACCCAGGGGTATCGCCGCAAGAAAACTGAAAGTACCGGTCCCAGTTTAATTTCCGTCATGGATTTCTCCGTGGGTACCAGATTGCTTTTGCAGGCCGGACAGGCCTGTTTTTTTTCAGCCGTGGCATAGGCAAAAACAAAAGGTAATATGCTCTCACACTCTGGACATTTCATGACCGCGCCTTTCCCTTTGCCGCTCACTGATTCACTCCTTTCGGAAAGCGTCAGGCGCTCTCCTCGCTGACTTCGCCTTCCAGGTATAACCAGACACCCTTGTTGCGATGAAACGCCGACTTTTCATGATGCACCTGGTCCGGACCGCCATCGACACTGTAAACAGCCCTGAACTCTACACGACCCAGATCACCTTTCTGGGTTGATTCCAGTATCTCCAGGCTCTTCCATTCATGCCCTTCCGCAATCAGGTCAGCCATACGGATATTTTTAGCTGTAGCAGGATGCCAGGTTCTTATGAGGTATTCCCTGTGCCCTTCACCGCCGAGGGCATAAGCGGTGTAGCGGGAACGGACAAGCTGCTTGACCGTTTTGGGTTTGGTCTTGTAAGTCAGGTACGGTTCACAGCATTTACCAAAAGGTCTGCCGCTACCGCATGCGCAGGGGTCATTTGATGTCATGGGAAGGATTGTATGCAGAAAGACGGGAAAAGGAAAATAGGGATACTGGGCAGGATGGTTAGCCTGTGATGACACGTTAAGGTTTTTATCATTCGGAGCTGAAGCCCCTTCCTGCAGGGAGATCGACAAATTGTAGAGGCGGCTTTAGCCGCGAAAATTTATTACTGTGAGATGGTCCTTAGGACCTGTTCCGATCTTTATCCTTCATCCAGAATTAATATCAGCATACGGCATTGACACACCCAGACCTACACCAAACCCGAAGACCTCTCCTCGCATCTTGTATCTCGTTCCATCGCCAGATAACGCTCCTTCCGGCCATAGGCAATACTGAACCGCCTGCCTTGTATCCCTGAATCTCTCTATCAACTCTTACCTGAGCCTCTCACCTTTTATCCTTTAATCCTTTTATCCTTTTTCCCTTTTATCGTTCATACATAATTCTTCCCTATCGACATGCCGCAAATCCTCGACAAATGGGTATATGGCAGGCCCGTCTCTTCATGCCAGGTATTGAATGCCTGCTGGCAGGCTAATAAATCTTTTTTACTGCTTGGCTGATCCCTGATTTCAAGCCCGGAGGCCTTCAGTCGGCCAACCACATCCTGACTCAGGACAAAGCTGTCCTTCCCCATGAAGCGAATGAAATACATGCCCGTATTACCGCCAAGTCGTGAAGCATTTTTTTTCAGGAAAGCCATAAGACCAATCTGGTCATTCACCGGCCACCGGGAAAAAAGTGCTGCGAAGGTGCCATGTTCTTCTGCCTGGTCCATCAGGAACAAGGCATTATCAAGCACGGCCTGGATCTTGATCCAGTTACGAACAATCCGGGTGTCTTCTGTATATGCTTCCCATTTTTCCGGAGGCATGTGGGCAAGCCCCCTGGGATTAAACCCATGAAAGGCTTCTTCAAACCCTTCCCACTTGTTACTGATCACTTTCCAGTTAAACCCGGCATTGAAAATACATCGCGTCATCATGGACAGATAACGGTCATCCCCCAGGGCGGCAAGTTTCCTGCTGGGAAGAATCTGATTCTCGGCCAGAATTTTTTCCAGGGCCCTGGTCCCACCCTTGCGCTCTTCGGCAAGCTGGCGGATTTCACTGAAGGGGGTGAGTGACATGTTGGTCCTGTGTACCAAAGTGACAATGACAGTTTAGATGAGAATGGTTTTTTTGCCAGGGACAGATAGTGATAGAGAAAGTTATGTAGGCCCGCGGCTTGTGCCAATCTGTGTTTTTTTGTGATCAGGAGCAAGTGCCGGATGACGGTCCTGCGGGACTTCGATCGATTCCTCCTGCACCCTGTCTCCTGCTTTCATGCCTTACCTGAACCTGCTCATCTTTTAATCCTTTTATGCCTCTATCCCTTTTTCCTGTTTATTCAAACAACCCCTGACTCACATAATGCGCCACATCACGCACCTGCTCAGGGGTCAGTATTTCGCCGAACGCCGGCATACGCTGATTCTGGCCACGGCTGACCACATTGACGATGCCCTGAATATCACCGGCAATTTCCGTCAGTGCCACACCCTCATGACCCGCAGCACCAAGACCGTTAGCACCATGACATGCCGTGCATATCTGCTGGTAGGCCTTTTCACCTGCTGCAATATCAGCCTCACCGGGAGCGATTTCCACGTCCATCATGGCAGCAAGCGGTGAAGCGCTTTCACGCTGACTCACCGAATCCATGGTGCCTTTAAGGGAAAACAGCCAGACACTGTCTCCCTTGGCACCCGAGGAATACACCGTGCCGGCAGACATCACTGCTATGTACTGATTGCCCTCATGCATGAATGTGCTTGCTGTCGCATTCACTCCGGCATCCGTTCCGAATTCCCAAAGAACCGTGCCATCTTTCTTGTCCATGGCTGTCAGACGACCATCACTGCGACCTGCAAATATCAGTCCACCGGCCGTATTCATGGAGCCACTCATGCAGCCTTCGACCCATTGGCGTTGCCACTGCAGCCGGTTCGTCTTGAGATCAATGACTGAAAAAATACCGCGCCGCGGTATAGATACCCGGCTCAGAGCGCCGGCCCCCATCCACATCCGGGAGTGGTCCGGTTCTCCCTTGAATTCAACTTCACCGTCGCTACTCGAATAAGCCGTATTATCAATTCCACAGATATACATGTGATTGGTTTCCGGATCATAGGAAGACGGCGCCCAGTTCACCGCCATCTGGGGTTTGTAAATGACCATTTCTGTCCAGAACGGTGTAAATATCCGGCCTTTGTTGATCAGGGGCACTTCTTCAGGTGCGATATCAATCTCCTGGGGAACCACCGCATCCCCAACAGGATAGGGCTGCGTTGGTGAAGTTTTCTGGCGAGGCTCCTGCGGGACCGGCCTTTCCTCAATACCTATGAGTGGCTCACCGGTAATGCGGTCAAGTATATAGACCCATCCGGTTTTTGAGACCTCTGCGATTCCCTTGCGCATTTCACCGTTGTATTCCGCATCAAAAAGAATCGTTGGATTTGGGGAGTCATAATCCCATATATCATGATGCACCTGCTGGAAGTGCCACTTGTATTCACCTGTATAGACATCAAGGCCCAGCATGGAAACGGTGAACAGGTTATCCCCTTCACGGGTTGATCCATTGAAATCGGGAGCCGCGTTGCCCGTTGAGAAGTAGACCATACCAAGTTCAGGGTCTATGGTCGGCGTTTGCCAAACCGGAGCACCGCCAAATTGCCAGTTGTCATTGTAATCGGGCCATGTGTCATGTCCTGGTTCACCCGGTCCCGGTATCGTATAAAACGTCCAGACAAGTTCACCGCTGGACGCATTATAGGCCTTCACACGACCACGTATCCCCATCTCGCCTCCGGCAAACCCTGTAATAATCATGCCGTCATAATAAAGTGGCGCACTGGTGATCGCGTAACCTTTCATGGGATCTTCTGCCTGGATTTCCCAGGCCACTTCCCCGCTGACCTGGTCCAGGGCAACCAGTTTCGCATCGACCCTCCCCAAATAGATTTTTCCTTCACCCATACCCAGGCCACGGCTTACCCAACCACAGCAAAGGTTAACCCGTTCAGGATCCACGTTAGCCGTATATTTCCAAAGGTGCTCTCCCGTTTCCACATCAATGGCAAAGACGTCATTTTGGCCAGTGACGGTGTACAGTACCCCTTCGTAATAGAGAATCTGTGCCTGACCACTATGATTAGGCGCCAGTCCGGATTCCAGGTGTGTACGCCAGTTGGCTTTAACCTGATCTACATTGTCTCTGTTGATCTGGTCGAGAGGGGAATATCGCCAGTTATAAACATTACCCCCATTGGTAATCCAGGCCTGCTCGGGAGCACGGAGGAGATCCTCACCCAGAAACTGCGGAGAGGGTGTTATCTGCGCATACGCCGCATGCAATGAAAACGTGAAAAAAATAACCGTGAGTAAATGATGGAAAACTTTCATACCCCGAACCTGTCGCCGTTTTTGATATTGGAAAGATTCAGGATTATGGCAGACGATGCTTGCCCAAAAAAGATGCAATGCCGGAAAGTATCCAGATTACATGGTGATGCATGCTCTGTTTATGCAAAGGTTCACTGATCAAACAGGGTGTACTTTATTTACAGGGCTGGTGACCGATGATAACTGCTCTTCAATTGGCGTTACCGGACAGGAGGCCTTCCAGCAAGGCAGCAGTATCAAGATGTTGATCGCCACCAGCGCCCCGGCCAAAACGTCCGGCCCTGCCCATGGCTGCATCCACGACACTGTTATCGCTATTATCGCGGACATTGATGTCAGCCCCATGCTCCACCAGTAACATGACCATATCGTTCCAGCCGTTGGTAGCAGCACCGAAGATAGCGGTTTGACCATTATCGGCACGGGCATTCACATCGGCACCATACTCCAGCAAGAGGCGTGTGGCAGCCATGGCTTCTTCTTCATTTCTGAAACGGCCGCGGGTATCGATGGCACTGGCCCTGTATCCGGCAGCTACTATCAATGGCGTTACATCATTTTCCTGGAGCAGGTCCACCAATGCGCCATGCTCCAGCAACAGTTTCATGGCAGCAACATCTGCTCCCCGCGCGGCCCGAAACAGGGCCGTCACTCCGGTGCGTAATAAACCATCCGCTCCCCGGTCTGCGCCCAGGCTTCTATAGGGAGGGAACAGTTTCAGCTGAAGATTGGGGTTACCACCCTTTTCCAGAATCATTTCTATGATTTCCAGGGAAGTTGTGATGTCACCGGAAAGCCTGTCCGGGCGTCCTCCATGGGGCAATGTGTTGTAATCCACGGCGCCATATAGCGGAAAGCGCCCGTAGATATCCCACTTATCCAGCCAGGCGCCTGCTTCAATCAACATTCTGGCTGAATCCCACTTGGCATTCAGCGTCGCCATCAGTAAGGGAGTAACAGATTCCGGATCTGTCTTGTTGATATCAGCACCTGCCTCAATCAACAGGCGGACGCATTCTGCACATCCTTCCCGCGCACCATATAGCAGAGGCGTAAGTCCGCCGGCGGGCAAAACTTTCATCCGGGGTTCAGCCGTCACCTGCCGCTCCCAGTTGTTGGGTAATGACTGTGCATCGGGATCGGCACCATATTCCAGAAGCAGCGCTGTCATTGCCGGCTGTTTCTGGGCTACAGCCCACATAAGTGCGGTCTGGCCGCGCCATTTTTCCACCGCATTCACATCCGCACCTGCCTCCAGCAGGACTGTTGCTGCTTCAGTGTCCCCGGTCCTGGCTACAATCATGATGGGGGTCTGATCATCGGCCCCTTTTTCATCAGGATCAGCACCCGCCTCCAGTAGCAGTTCGATTATTTCTTCGTTGGCCAGTGTCGCAGCCTGGGAAAGTGGGGTAGCGCCATACTCATTTCTCAAGGCAACATTGGCACCTGCCCGAATGAGGCGGCGTACAAGTGCAGGGTCTTCGTAATAAACTGCCCAGTGCAGCAGTGTCGTGCCATCAGACTGGGAAAGATTTGGATCGCTGTTACGATCAAAAGCTGAGAGGATTTGCTCTGTATCGCCTGTAATAGCAAGATCAAGCAGGTTTTCCTGTGAAAAAGCGGATGCAGGAAACAGGATCCAAGATACAAGGAATGAAACTATTGTTTTTCTGTTGAACGTTGACATAGCCATATTTTTTCAGTGCTCTTGAATGAGTGTTTCAGTTGAAACGGCACTGCCTCACCCTTGTGTCTTTCTTCCTGTATCTCGTATCTGTTACTCAGACTTCTTCAAAACGCCCGGTACTGTCACCCAGGGATTCTTCATGAACCCCGATGCGATCAAGTATTGTCAGCATGAGATTGGATACCGGTGTTCTTTCCTCGGCAGCAATATGCTGTCCACCACGGATCGTTCCACCACCTTTACCCACAATGACGGATGGGAGCGGATAATGATCATGGGCATTACTATTGCTCATGTTACTGCCATAGAGAATGATACTGTTATCAAGCATAGATCCATTATCACCATCAGGCATTGTTGCCAGTTTGTCGACGAAGCGGGCAAACACGCGACTATGGTATTCCTGGATACGCAAGAGACGGGCAATCTTGTTGGCATCATTCTGATGATGTGAGAGGGGATGGAAGGCGTCCGATACACCCACGTGATTGTAGGTCTGGTTACTCACTTCCGCGGCCATCATCATACTCGCAACCCGGGTAATATTGCCCTGATAGGCCAGCAGAATAAGATCCATTTGCAGGTTAATATGATCATCGAAGGATCCCGGAATACCCTCTGGCGCATCCGGCAGTTCCATATGTGAAAGATCATGTTCGGCCGTTTTCTGAACCCGGCGTTCAATTTCACGAACAGTTTCCAGATAATCGCTCAGGACAACCCGATCCGTAGCCCCGAGTTTTTTCGCCAACTGGTTTGACTCCTCAATCATCAGGTCAAGAATACTGCTCGTCTGGCTGGCGATACGCTCACGTTCCTGGGCATTATCACCAACACCAAACAGTGTCTGGAAAAGCTTTCGTGGATTATTTTCCATGGGCAGTGGTGTTGTAGGTGTCCGGAAAGAAATTGTTCCTGCATAGCTGCAGCCATATGCCCTGTCACAGGCACCAGCCGCCCCACTGGTTTCCGTAGCCACTTCGATCGAAGGTAGTGGTGTATCCTGACCTATATGCTGGGCTGCAATCTGGTCGATTGTTGTGCCCCCGAAAGGCTCATGGCTGATCCGTGGCGCTGCTCCGGTTAACCAGGTTCCCGGCGTAATTGCATGTACAGGACCATAGGCACGTTTATTTTCCAGATTGGAAACAATTGTCAGATAATCGCGATGCTGTTCCAGCGGCTGGAGAATCGACTTGAGTTCGAATTCAGACCCTGTGGTTTCAGGCGTCCAACTGTCCATCACAGCCCCATGGGGGAAATAGAAAAACCCCATTCTTGGTGCAGTACTGGCAGCCGTCTGCGCAAGCGCTGTTCCAGCAGGAATCATGGCTTCCAGCAACGGCAACGAAACGCTGGCGGCAGCACTTTTCAGAAAAGTCCTTCTTGGCAGATGCTTCTTTGTTATAAACATTTAATGTCTCCTCTGCTCGTGTCCTTCATTTTTGTTTGCAGCTCACAGGCTGCCAATTTCCATATTGGCTTCAGGTACAGTCAGTTTACGAAACTGGTCGCTGTTGATAATTCCCATCACGATTGATGAGAAACGGTAATCTTCGCGTGCAGCATTTCTGACAATTTCCCTGACTGCAGGCATATCATGGTATTCAACTGATCGGCCCAGTGAATAGGTCATAAGCTTTTCAGTAAAGGTTTGTACAAACTGGTCCGGACGCATAACCAAAGATTCACGTAAATCATTTACGCCATCCAGAGGGGTACCATCGGCGAGCTGCCCTGATGCGTCAATAGGAATATTTCCCGCGTCACTGTCACGTTCACGCCATTGGCCAATAGCATTATAGTTTTCCAAAGCCAGCCCGAGTGGATCCATCACATCATGGCATCCAGCACAGGCCGGGTTGTCGCGATGTATCTCCAGGCGTTCCCTGACAGTCTGGGACACCGTAGCCCCTTCCGGAGTTTCCGGAAACGCTTCCACATTAGGTGGTGGTGTCGCTGGTGGCACTCCCTGGAAGTTCTCCATGATATAGGCCCCGCGAATCACCGGTGTGGTCCGGTTGGCATAGGACGTCACCATCAACACTCCACCGGTGCCCAGCAGTCCGAAACGCTCCTCATCCTCAAGTCTGACCTTACGGAAATGATCACCTTTTACATCCGTAAGTCCGTAGTGCATGGCCAGGTCTTCATTCAGGTAAGTATAGTCCGCAGTAATCAGGTCAAGCACACTTTTGTCTTCCCGGAAAATACTGCCAGCAAAAAGCTCGATCTCATCCCGAAAGGCATCAAGCAGAGCCGGTTTATAGGCCGGGAAAATCTCCGGATCGGGATCGATATTCTCAAGCTCACGCAGACGCAGCCACTGAAAGACAAAGTTTTTCACCATGGCTTCTGCCCGGGGATCATTGAGCATCCGGGTTACCTGCTTTTCCAGTATGGCGTCATCACCAAGTTCTTCTCTGGCTGCAAGATCGATTAATTCCTCGTCAGGTGGAGAGCTCCAGAGGAAGAATGACAAGCGAGAGGCCAGTTCAAGGTCACTGATCTCAACACTCTGGCCTGGGGCAGCACTTTCATCTGGAATTTCAGCCCTGAACAGGAACTTGGGGCTGGTAAAAATAGCCATCATGCCGTTTTTGATTCCATCATCAAATGTGCCCTGTTCCCTGCCGGCGGCATAAAAACGCAGTGGCGCTTCCAGATCTTCCCCGGTTACCGGCCGGCGAAAAGCCTGCTTCGCCAGGTTGGCAAAAATCTGGCGCGCACAGTCAAGTTCACGGGAAGCTTCGCTTGGTTCACAAACAAACACTTTACGCCGGCTCGGGGTGTCTATGACTCCAGTTGATGAAAGCGGTCCTTTTATCTCCAGTCCACGTGCCCTGGCAATACGACTCATGCCACGATTACCGCCCAAGTCATGAAGAAACTCATCGGATTCGGCGAAGCTGCGCGCAACAAAGGCGACGCCAATCTTGTGGGGGCCCGAGGTCAACGGTACGCGGATATCACTGAAACGGGCATTGATCTCCTCAACCGCTGGCGCCTGGACCTGGTCCAGCATACGCAGGTCTTCCCCACCGCCAATATCCTGCTCAAATACTTTCTCGCCATCCACTGTCACAATAACATTGTGGTTGTATTCCATTCCCAAGGTATACCCGGCACCGGCCATGCCCAGCACATTTATGGCATACTCACCATCAACCGGGAAGTTATGTTCCACCAGCACGCCGCCACGCGTACCCATTGGTAATCCATGCACGTGGCTTGTCTGGCTGGAAGGATCCATGGGATAGACGGTGCTTTCACTGCGTGGGGAAGGATTTCCCACCGCCTGCTCACTGACCACACGCGCGGCAGCGATGTACTGATCAAGGAAGGAAGGGGACACTTTCAGGACGCTGGCAATATTATCGAAACCGTCACTGTTATCGTCTTTCGGCAGGGCTAGCTCAACATCCAGTCTAACGCCGGTAATTTCGTAAATCGCATTCACATATTCGGTGCGATTCAGACGGTGCAAACCAATCCGCCCCGGCTGGGGGGACAATGAATAATGCGTATCCAGGACTTTCTCAAGGCTGCCAACCAGGTCCCAACGTTCTTTTTCCGAGGGCTGTTCCTGGCTGGGAGGCGGCATGACACTGTTACGCAATTTGCGCAGCACCATTTCAAAGATTTCACCTTCCTCGGCAACGCTTTCCGGTGTGAAGAACGTAAAATCAACACCTCCGGCATAGTCCTCGAAGTTATGGCATGTGCTGCAATAGTTCTCCAGGGTGTCCCAGTGGTCCGCAAGTTCAGACAGGGCAGCCTGGTAATCACCAGACTCCGCCGCTGTCGCAGAGGTAGCAGCCACAACCATGGCAACGCCCATGAGCTTCCTGGTTAAACGGTGACTTTTCCTGTTTCCTGATAACTGATTCATATAATTGTGTAGTATTAATCTCTGTTTACGGGGCCGGTTCCTCCGGTACTCCCGATATTGACAATATCCCTTCTGGACGCCAGCTGTCCTGGCTCCCGTTGAATCTAGATAATGCCGCGTATGGCACGTCCCGGTACGTGGTACCACGTACCCCGGTAAAGAAGCTCGACAAAGAGTGTAGGGTCACCATAATTACCCACAAAATCTGCCATGGGACCACTTGCCAGGAACTGTTCCAGACTACGGCCGGTTCGGTATGCGTCCGCTACCTTTTCATAGGCATGATCCAGCATCTGCTGCTGTAGCTCTAACTGGGAGATATCATGGGGATCGCCTTCTGATGACACCAGCAGTGTCTGCTCATTAGCCATTTCCAGCAGAGAGCGGGTACATTGCTGGGCGCCGCCGATCCAGCCACCAGTAATATAATCCAGCAGCGGGAATTGTCCTTTGGAAAGCATGTCACCCACGAAAAGGATATTGGCGTCCCTGAAATGGACATAAATATCCCCATCGGTATGGAACTGGCTGATAAAGCCATAATCCGCGGTTTCAGTTCCCAGAGACAGGGACCCCGTCTTGTAGAATGTGCTGTTAGCCTGGTTTCTGGCAGGCATCGGTGAATAGTGACGATTTTCCCATGAAACAAAAAAATCATTGTTCTGCCACAAGCGGGTATTCTCGTGAGCAATTATCCGGGTACCCTCAGGTCCAAGCAGCGCATTGAGCCCGCAATGCTCCGGACGGAAATTGGTATTGAACAGGGTCTCCACTGGCTTGCCATCACCCAGTGACTGGATCAATTCAAGTACTTCGCGGCTTTTATCCGGCATTCCGCCATCAACCACCAGTACCGATTCAGGACCCACAGCCACCAGGATATTGGCACCTGCACCTGTCACAAGATGCATATTGTTGCGCAATCGCTGCACATCAAGGTGTTGCTGGGCCATCAGTGTGCCAGGCAGTGACAGGGCCAGGCTGCTAAGAGCCATTTTTTGTATAAAGCCCCGCCTGTGAATCAATGGAGGGCGTAAACGGTTCATTTTGTTCATCGTGTTAATTTCAGCCCCTTGGGCGTAAATCTTCTATGTCACCGGCCTGTAAAGACAGGTATGCCAGTAAACCGGCATGGTTTGCCCAGGTTCGCTGCTGGCCCCCTTTTCCCGGGGGAAAAGGGATAACAGGATAATTAGCCGGTGGGCTATTTTCAAGCAGGCAAGGGCTTGATCCCGATAGCATATCGCTCAGGCACGGAAATTAATGGCATTCCCTTAATCGAGCCGGCTAAAATCAGGCGGTGCTATACCCTTGGCCTCGAGATGGTTCTCGTATATCTCCTCGCTACAGGAGTATTCCAGAATAGGTGTATCAGGGGAGTATCTCAGGGTACCAACTATACGTACGGGCTCGGTAAAAAGCCTTGGATCAGTCAGTTCCATTTCATTGGTCAGGTAATTGACTGTCTCCCCTGCATCATTGGTCACTGGAACAAGATTCCAGCGCTCAACGATAGTGGCATCCTCGGTATTGGGCACACGCCGCATATAGGGATACTCTCGCAGGTATGAGGTTTCGATGACCAGTGTATCTCCCTCAAAATGACCAACGGAGTAACCCATTCTTGTTGGCAGGATCGGTTCCGGGCGCGGATGCCCTTCCAGGTAGATCTTGCGGTACTGGTAATACCCTTCCCACAGTAAATTGATAAACCCGTCGGTCTGGACGATTTCAACCGGGAATGGTGCCCCCCAGATACTGCGGGGCAATCCGGGCTTTATGCAAAAACCACCAGGCTCATCACTGACGTCAAAATCCTGAAGGTACTGCTCGGCCATCTTTGCGGCCTGTTCAGTATAGGGAAATTCCCGGTGACCTGGCTCAAGGGCTGGCGCATCAGGGTCAAATCCAGCCGGGAACCAGAGTCCACTGAAATCAGGCTGGGCCATGATTGACGCTGAAAAGAATATCGCCAATAAGGAGATGGCAACATGTGAAACGGGGGATAGTATGCCCCTGTCTGGTGTCTTCTTGTCCATAACGTTTCCCTTAACCTGCCTGCCAGTAATCAGAAAGTGGTACCGTCTTTCGTTTCCCATGACTGTATGTAGCCACCATCTTCGCCATTACGCATGGGAGCAATAAAAATAGTGACGGTGTCACCTTCTTCCATCATCCCCGGACGCCAACCCCGGCGATAGACGTTGTTCCGGCTATGACCCTCAAATTCGACTTCCTTTTCAACCCCATCATCTTCATAAGCGAGGATGAGATAAATGTGCGGATTGGACACATCAAGTTCCTTGATAACACCTGTTACTGGCACATTTTGGCTGAAATCAAACTGGGATGCCGAATGATGGGCATTGGCCAGGCCTGCAGCCAGGGATAAACAAAAAGCGAAAACACCTGTGGTAATAATTCTTGTTTTGAAACGCATGAAAATTTCCCCATTCTCTATGGCTGGAGCATGTCTCACTAATTATCGCTCCCGCAGGTTGCCAAATTTAGCATAATTACCGGCGATAGGTGAAAGTCTTCAAACCGGTTGACATTATTCTGGCCGCCTCGCATATTTCTTACCTGACCTGAAACAAATAGATCATAAATAGTTACATCATATAAGGTATGGGGAAAACCATGGGGAACCGTCTCACCACGTCATTTATTCTTTCCATAACGCTGCTGGCATCATTTTCATCCCTCGCAGCAGATAGCAAACCTGATTTCTCCGGCGTCTGGGTCGCCTATGCCAGCGAGCCATCGCTGATGCGCACCGATTTCCAATCGCTCACCGCTGAAGGGCAGACCAGGCAGGAAGCCTATCTTTCGCAGTATCCGAACTGGGTGGAGCCCGGGGCCTGGTGTGTACCTCCTGGTATGCCCGATACCATGTTCTCCATGGTCTCCTACCCTATTGAAGTGATTCATAAGGAAAAGCAATTGACCATGATCGCCGAACTGGAAATGCAGGTCCGCCGGGTTTTCATCGATGGCCGTGACCATCCCAATGATCTGCCACCGACCCGGATGGGTCACTCCATTGCCAACTGGGAAGGAGATACACTGGTCATCCACACCGCCCTGTTGAAAGAAACCCTCTCCGGTCGCTGGCCCCGCACCGAAGGCATGGAAATCACTGAGAGAATGTACATGACCACGCGCGAAGCAGCCGGTAAGGAACCTACCGGGTTTGTGGCGACTATTGCCCCACCGATCGACAATGATACGCTGGTTTTTGAAGTCACTGTGACAGACCCAAACCTCTATGAAGAGCCTCGCCAGGTAACCATGTTTTACCAACGCATGAGTGATGATATTTTTCTGGAGTACGATTGTACGGTAGACAAATGGCAACAGGCTCTTGATGCCGCCAATCCCTGAGAGGACTAAAGGCCCGGAAGATGTCTACGCCGGGCCTTTCAACCCTTTTTTCTGCTCCTTGTCACGCTGTCATCAGTGTCCATGCTCCAATAAGAATAAACCCTGCCCCGGCAATCATATGCAGCAGTTTTTCACTGATATATGCGGAAATCACACTACCAGCCAGGACCCCAAGTGCTGATGCAAGAATCAGGGCCAGTGAAGCCGCCAGAAACACCGTGAGTTTACTCACCTCTTTATCAGCAGCAAAAAGCATGGTCGCCAGTTGTGTCTTGTCGCCAAGCTCGGCGATAAAAACCGTGCCCAGTACCGTGAAGAATATTTTCCATTCCATATTGCTGACCCTGGAAATTTTGACAATGAACCTGCAGGCCCTTTCGAGCCGCTTACCTTATATACCATTATTCCTTTAACGTCTTTCCTCTGATCCTCATCGAAAAAAAAGCCGGATCAAATCCGGCTTTTTAATGATCACCTGAATTGAGGTCTCATCAATTCGGTTTACGTGCGATCAAGAGAAAACGGTCTACATCACGTCCATAAATGGGGTCAGAAATAGATCGCGCATGATCATCCGCATTGGTCCGAAGCAGATCCGAGTCATTCACAATTTCCAGGCCTGCTTCCTCAATCCAGCGTTCAGCATTGGACTTGAGCATACGATGCATCATGGCATTTTCCATACCTGGCATACCAATATGATCAATTACAGCAACCATTCCGCCCGGCTTCAGCACATTATATATAGCCTGGAAATAGGGCTCAGCGCGTTCATCATTGTAATGATGGATGTTCAATGCCGTGATGGCCCTGTCGATGGAGTTGGCAGGATAGTCCTGTACATTTTCAAAATAGGCTTCTGTATTTCCCAGGCTTGCTGCCAGGTCTTTTCCAGCCTGACCATTGTTACGTTGCAGGCCACGAGGACCAAACTGGCTGATGACCTTGCCCTGTGGGCCAACCGCTGCAGAAAGAATACGCGTGTACCAGCCACCGCCAGCGCCGATATCCATGACAGTCATACCTGCATCCACATCCAGCTGATTCATCACCTGGTAAGGTCGGCGGGAACCATCCCGAACACGATCTTCTTCAGGACGACTGTCTGACATTAATGCGTCCATGAATCCCGGCGCCACTTCCGCATTGGCCCCATGCAGACCGAATAGCAGGCAGGCAAAAAAGCCGGTTTTAATAATTGTTGATTTCATGCATTTCCCCTTGAGTACTGTTGATTGGATTATCCAAATAAAAGTGTAGATCCAGCCCTTTTAACGACCGGCAATATTCTTTTTCTGTAGCAAGGTCATGGAAAGTAAACCACATCCGGTGTGGAATCAAGGCAGCTACCGCTGCCACCCGGTAAATCCATAATTCCTACAAAAACAGAAGGACAGCTATTCGCTCATGTAATGACGTTTGTCTACCGGCTTCATGGAGGCATTCGCGACCAGGCCGATGAGCAGTAATACGGCCATCAGGTACATGGTGTTGTTGTAAAGACTCGACGTGGGGTCCACTGTTCCCGCAGGGGCAATTTCCATAAGGCTGGCAATTGTTACTGTCTGGGCTGCCACCAACTGGTCAAGCTGTTCAACATCGGCACCGAAGCGGGCCTGGAAGTCTGCGGGATCAATGATACTCACGAGATTCTGAATGGCCCTTGCCACTGCTGACTCACGCAGAGAGGTGATGGCAAGCGGACCAACGACACCAGCTGTACTCCAGGCCGTTAGCAAACGGCCATGAATGCCTCCAACATAGCGTGTACCAAATATATCGGCCAGGTAAGCGGGAATGGTCGCAAAGCCTCCACCATACATGGTAAAAATAATCATGGTCGCCGCATAGAAAAGAACCAACCAGACCACTGCCGGACTGGCACTGACCTGAAGGGCCGCAAAAGGAACAGAACAGTAAAGTACTATGCCCAGGGCAAAGAAAATCCAGTAAGTGTTTTTCCGCCCGATATAATCAGAAGAGCTTGCCCAGAAAAACCGGCCAACCATGTTGAACACCGAAATCATGCTGACATAAACCGCGGCAAAAGCACCATCAACAATGCCCGGCAAGGTGGTACCAAAAATCTCACTCATCATGGTACTGGCTACGCCAAGCACACCAATACCGGCCGACACATTCATGCAGAGTACGATCCATAGGCGGTAGAACTGGGGCGTCTTCATTGCCTGCTCGATGTCCACATTATGGCTGGTAATCATCCTGTTCGCTTCGGCGCCCTCCTCCGGTGGCGTCCATCCTTCAGGTACCCAGTCATCTGCAGGAACACGGTAGGAAAATGCGGCAATAAGCATGACCACGAGGTATAACAGTCCCAGAACCATGAAGGTGGCAGCCACGCCGGTCGAGCCGGTACCGACCACATAGACACCTTCCGGACCCGGCACCAGCATGCCGGCCACTTCGTTGGCCCCAACCACAACCACTTCCAGCTGCTCACCGGCCCGCTCAACAAAACGGCGGCCTGATTCCGTAATAAGGGCAACCTGGTCAATAGTGCCCAGATACTCAGGAGCTTCATAAAAACGCTGGATAAAAAAGCGCTTCAGGGGCGCGCCAATCATGGCGCCGCCGCCAAAGCCCATAATTGCCATACCGGTTGCCATGCCACGCCGGTCGGGAAACCATTTAATGAGGGTACTTACCGGGGATACATAACCCAGGCCAAGCCCACAGCCGCCCAGAACGCCATAGCCAAGATACAGGAGCCATAACTGGTGGGTCAGGATGCCGAAACTGCCGACAAGATATCCACCACCCCACAGCACTGCCGCAACTGACCCGACCAGTCGCGGCCCCACCCTGTCCAGCCAGTGACCGGCAAGTGCAGCGGCCAGTCCCAGGAAAACTATGGCAACGGAAAATATCCAGGTCACATCCTGCAGACTCCAGTCACCGGAAGCCGGCGTGACCACACCAAAAAGACGCGTCAGTGGAGGATTGTAAATGCTCCAGGCATACACGGAGCCAATGCATAAATGAATGGCAATGGAAGCAGGCGGCACTTTCCAGCGATTAAAGCCTGGTTTGGCAATGATGCGTTCCCTGGAGAGCATGTCCAGCATTGATTCACCCCGTTATTTATCCAGATGCCCGCAGGTCCTGCGAAAAACTTCCTAACGCTCTTACCTGTTTACCCTGGGCTCAAAAGCCTGCCCGAACCGTCGGGTGGCCATGCCTGATTTCCAGCAAGACTTGCCGTAGATCCGGCTACATCAGGTAGTTCATGTAAACAAAGAGGATTCCCACCAGGGCAAGAATGACAATGGTGCTGATACTCCAGTACCGGAGCAAGTCACCCGGCCGGTCTTCCTCCTTCACCTGGGGCCCAAACATGGCCTTGTGATTCAGGAAAGAGAAAACCGGTGCCACCACAAAACCCATGGAAGTCACCCAGGCAATAAAAGTGCCGAAATCTTCCAACAGAACAAAAAGAACCAGAAGTACAAGCAGCAGCTCAACGCCGATGAAGCTCATGTAGAGTTTGCTGAAACGGTTACTGATCTGCTCTTCAGGAACCGGGAATATTTCAACCAGCGCGGCCGCTGAGGAACGGGGCAACAGGTCCACCAGTGTCAACAGGGTGGAATACATCACGGTGAGAGAGGCAATGGCAATGATCGGGTAAATCCAGTCGCCCATGGTGGAAGTAAACAGATTGATCAACTGGCCGGCAAAGGCTGCGCCGTTGGATTCAACTGCCACGTCATTGATGTACATGACATAGGTGCCGAGTGCCACAAAACAGATGGCCAGGAAAATGGCAGTCCCGTAGCCCACATGAAAGTCAAAGACGGCCTCCTTGATACTCACCGGTCTTTGCAGGCGAATGCTTTTGGCCTTGACCCATAATGACAGCCCCACCGAGCCGGCAGTCCCGGTAGGCATCCAGCCTGCCACGGCTATCAGGAAGAGAACAGTCGGTGTGTCCAGTGTGATATCCGCAGACAGGGAAGCTCCCCCGGTGTCGATACCTCCCACGGCAATAACCGCAGCGATTACCGTACCAATGGAAAAAACAATCACCAGGACACGGGTCAGGTCCTCCAGGACGGCATACCGGCCAAGAGCAACGATTAGCATACAGGAAAACACAAGACCCAACTCCAGGATAATCCCGGTATCGAGATCAAATACGGTTCGCAGGATGGCTGCACTGGTAACCGAAACACCGGATATGGCGAAGGTATATTCAAACAGCTGCATGATGAAAAAAAGCAACACCACCCACCGGCCCATGCGGGTGTAGCCTTCCACGAGAGTCTCACCAGTAGCGGCCGCATAGCGGGCGCCAAACAGGAAGGTCGGGTATTTGACCAGACAGACCAGAACCAGGTAGCCCACCATGACAAATCCATACGTGGCCCCGGCCGTGGTGGAAGAAACCAGGTGTGATACGCCAACTGCTATCGCAGCATATAATATCCCCGGACCCAGTTTCTCCTGCAGCGTTTTGAACATGTCTCCCCCAGAGTAATTCTTCTTCTATCTTTTTTCTTTTATTGGCTAGTTCATGCCGGATGGCAGTGCTTCGAACCTCTTCCAGTCTACGACATGCCTTTTATCCTTGTATCTTTTTATCCTTGTATCTTTTATCCCTGTATCCTTTTATCGATCTTCCCATCAAGGCCATCGAAGATCGACTGCCGGGATATTCCCCCGACTTACTTCCCGTACGACGAGTAGTGCAGAGACATATCCAGTTCCTTGCAGGTTATAAATTCAAGTAATGCTGCCTGACCATTCTCTGTAGCCTCGATGCCACGCTTGAGCGCTTCCACAATGTCTTCAGGATCCGTGATACGTTCACCGTAACCACCGAAGGCTTTCGCCATATCGGAGTAATTACCCTGGATATCGGTAGAACGATACTTCTCCGTGGACACGGTCATGATCGGCAGCTCCATGGCCATACAGAAGTTATTGAACAGAATGGACAGAATAGGAATTCTTTCCCTGACCGCCGTTTCAAAATCCATGCCCGTGAAACCAATGGCCGCATCTCCCCAGACATTGATGCAAAGATGATCCGGCCTGGCCAGTTTTGCTCCCATCGCCAGTGGCAATCCATAACCAAGCTGTGTGGTTTTACCCCACCCTATATAGGACAGTGGCGTCTCGGCCTCCCAGAAAGGCACCAGCTGGTCTCTTGGACTGCCGGCATCATGGGTAATTACGACCTTGCTCTTGTCTACCAGTTTGTTGAGTTCATAAATCACCCGGTAAGGCGTCATCGGGGATTCTTTTGAGGTCAGCTTGGGCAGCCACTCGGCCATCCAGGCATCTTTCACTTCCCTGATAGCCGCAGGCGTGGACTCTTTCCTGCCCTCTGCTTTCGCCAGATCCAGAGCCCTGAGTTCATCAATCAAGGCACGCAGTGTAAGTTTTGCATCGCCGATAAGACCAAGTTCTGCCGGCACATCCTTGTTCAGATCCATCGGATCCAGGGTCGCATGAATCACCTTCTTGTTGTCCGGCATCCGCGTACCAAAGGAGGTAATGGCAAAGCTGCAGCCCACGCCAAAAATGACGTCCGCTTCATTGAGGAAATGGTAAACCGCTTTCGGAGTAGCGTGGCCACCGGAACCAATGCTCAGTGGATGGGTTTCATTAAAGGTGCTTTTTCCTTCCAGGCTGGTAGTGACCGGCGCATTGAGCAGCTCGGCAATCTCTTTTAATTCATCCCAGGCTTTCGCATAGTTGATCCCCTGGCCGGCATAGATTACCGGTTTGTCAGCGGCCGCCAGCTCTTTTGCTGCGGCCTTTACCGACTCGGCATCCGGACCAGACCTGGCCTTGAAACTCGGTACATAACTCTCTATTTCCGCTTCTTCCTTGCAGGCATCCCAGGGGATCTCCACCAGTACCGGACCCGGGCGCCCGTTACGAAGCTGGGTGAACGCTCGACGCATAATATTCGGCACCTCGCTGCCCATGGTGATGGGTTCTGCCCACTTGGTGATATGTTTCATGTTCAGGGTGGAGTTGAAGTTGGGAAAGTAGTTAGCCACCTTCCTGTCGTAGCCCGCCGGCATAAACAGTACCGGCACTGACTCGCCAAAAGCCTGGGCAACACCGCCAAAGGTGTTTTCCGCACCGGGGCCATGCTGCATCACGAATACGCCGATTTCCTCACCACAGGTCATGCGGCTCAGGGCATCCGCCATGTGGGCACCGGTTCTTTCCTGGCGCACAATAATAGTCCGGATATCTTCTGCTGCTGCGGCCTCGATAATCGGATTCAGCGGATAACCAAAAAGGTATTTAACCCCCTCGGCTTTCAGGATTTTGGCAATGGCTTCCGGGACCAGCATGGAATACTTCCTTTAATTGGTGAAATGAAAAGAGACCTGCAACGGATGCCGTCGTTGCAGCATCTTCTGTATTGCCTGTTTCTGTGAAAGGGACCTATTCTATAGCTAATTACCTCCTGAACGCACTGCCTGCAGGCCATTTCCCTGAAATTTCTGTGAGGACCCCGCATGGCTGTCCATCAAGACAGCTCCTGGCAAAATACAGGTGCTGGACTGACGGAGGCACGTCAAAAATGTGTCAGGATTATGAACATTGAGGGGCTGTATTGAGCACGTCCATGACGGGATGGTATTTTTTTAACAAACATGATTATATGAGTCCCCCCTTCAGGAAAACCGAGGTTTTCAGCGGTATTCGGGTCTCGCCTGGAAAGACGGATTGCAATAAAAAGTCCGGATCGGGCTGGAGAGTCAACCGATTGAAGGGCAGCCCCGTAATTACTGGGTAGTAGTCCTGTTAAACTGGACGACAAACACCAACTGCCAGGATTGCTGGCACAGCGGTCAGGACTTTCATTTGATGAGTCCTGGAAATACAGGTCTGTTTCAGGACCAGTCCTGAGACACAGAGCCCTTCTGGAACTTGCTTGGCAGTATGATCGAATTTTTCTTCAAGTACCCGCAATCAGTTTTCAGCGACAGCGATTTTGTTTTCGCCAGCGGCTGGCCTGTATGGGTGTTAATTGCTGCACTTGCTGTTGCCCTGGTGGTTATCGGGGTCACGCTGTCAAGGCAGCCGGGCAACCTCGGCTGGGCGAAACTGACCGGTTTAGGCTTCATCCAGCTGCTGATGTTTGCCGTGGTCCTTGTTGTGCTGTGGCAGCCGGCCCTGGTTTCAGAGCGTCTGCTCAGGGGTGAGAATGCCGTTGCCATCATGCTGGATACGTCTGGAAGCATGACTTTCGGTGCCGAAGGCGTAACCCGCATGGAACAGGCCCAGGCACTGCTTACTCCCGACTCCCTCGAAGATATCGCTGACATCTACAATATTCTGCCCTATGGCTTCGATGGCTCAGCATCGGGCATGGAATCATTCAACAACCTGCCCGATCCCGGTGAAGCCACCAATATCGGGCAGTCCCTGTTACAGACCCTGCGCCAGGCCAGTGGTGCTTCCCTCGGGGCAGTCATCCTGGTCTCAGATGGAGCCGATAATTCAGGGGCCGTCTCCCAGTCAGACCTCAATGAGATTGCAGGTTACGGTGTACCGGTTCATACCGTGGGCCTTGGCAGGGAAATCATTCCCGAGGATCTGGAGCTAACCGAGGTTGCCCTGCCGGAAAAAGCCCTGCCCGGAACGACACTCTCTGCCCGCGTAGGTATTCGCCATGACCAGGGCGGCATTGCCCGTGTCAAAGTCTATGACGGAGATACTTTCCTGACTACGGAAGAAATCACCCTGGGCAATGACCAGAACAACACCCTGGGCTTTATAGACATCGACGTTGAGGAACCCGGCCAGCTTGATCTGCGCTTCACCCTGGACCCGTTTACTGGCGAATCCAACCTCGCCAATAACACCCGTACAGCCGTAATGGATGTGGAAGAGAGTCGGTACAAGGTACTTTATGTAGAGGGTGAGCCCCGCTGGGAGTACAAATTCATGCAGCGGGCCCTGGGGGATGATCCCAGTATCCAGCTCTCCACCCTGCTCAAGGTGACCCCGAACAAGTATTACCGCCAGGGTATTGAAGATCCGGACGAACTGGCTGGTGGATTCCCTGACGACAAGGCCACCCTGTTTGAATATGACGCCCTGGTCATTGGCAGTTTCAATGCCGCCGAACTCACCACAGAACAGCATGAAATGATCCGCGATTTTGTCAGTGACCGCGGTGGCTCCCTGTTGATGATCGCCGGGCTGAACGGCCTCGGACTGGGTGGCTGGGGCGAAACAGCTGTCAATGACATCCTGCCTTCCCGGCTGGACAGTGGCGAATCCGCTTTTATTCGCGAGAAAGCCCCGGTCTCCCTGGCTGATAGCGGCCGCCTTGCCCCGATGCTTCAGTTCAGTGACAGTGAATCGGAGAATGACCGGCTCTGGTCCGAACTGCCGGAAGTGGCAGATTACCAGCAGCTTGGCCCTCTGCGCCCTGCCGCCACCACCTTACTCACGGTCAATGTGGATGGTCGAGAACAACCTCTGCTGGTTTCCCAGCCCTATGGTCGTGGCCAAAGCTTTATCTTGGCTACCGGCGGTACCTGGCGCTGGCAGATGAGTCTGCCCGTGGACAACATGCAGCATGAAACGTTCTGGCGACAGCTAACCCGGTCCCTGGTTGCCAATTCACCCAGGCCATTTGAACTGACCAGCCAGGTGGAAAGTGGAGATATTGTTGTCAGGGCCCAGGTCCGCGATCCCGATGCCGAGGAAAACCAGGGCCTGGAAATATCTGCCGTGGTCTCTTCCGAAAATAACGAGGTAGTTAGCCTGGAGTTGCAGCCTGTGTCAGGCCAGCCCGGAGCCTTTGAAGCTTCCTTCACACCGGATTCCACCGGACTCTACTCTGTTGAAGCCATTTCCCGCGTCGATGAAACCCTGGTTGGTTCCTCTACCACCGCTGTACGCTTTGAACAGGGTCAGGAAATTTTCAATGTGAGACAAAACCGTCCACTGCTTGAACGTATCGCCAATGTCGCTGGCGGCCAGTACTGGACACCGGACCAGTGGGATGAAATTACTGAAGCCATTTCCTTCTCTACAGCAGGCATTACTGAGCAGCAGATCAGCTACCTCTGGGATGCGCCTTTCTTCTTTTTATTACTGATACTCCTTAAAGCCGCCGAGTGGCTGTTGCGACGGAAATGGAGAACCATATGACGCCATTGAAATCGCTTGGTCTGTTCTCTGTGCTGCTGCTCAGTTGCATATCCGCCCAGGCTGCCGTCTATGTGACTATCGTCCAGGGCCTGGGTGGCCAGCCGGAGTGGGATGAACGTTTCACTGAACAGTTCGGCAAAATTCGCGATGCCTCCCACTCCCTGGCGGATGAAGATCAGGTCACCGACTTTTCCGGTCCCGATGCGACTCGCGAAAACCTGCTTGCCCACTTCAGAATCCTTTCCGAGTCCATGACCAGCGAAGACCGGGCTGTAATCTACCTGATCGGTCATGGCAGTTACGATGGCGAACAGTACAAATTCAATATTCCCGGTCCGGATATCACCGATGGTGACCTGGCCGAAATCCTGGGCACCCTGCCCGGGAAGAACCACTTCCTACTGAACACCTCCAGCGCCAGTGGTGCCACCCTGGGAGCCCTGGAAACCGATGACCGCATTCTGGTCACGGCAACGCGAAATGGTAATGAAAAAAACGCCACCGAGTTTGGTGACTATTTTGCCGAAGCACTGGTCAATGAGAATGCCGATATCAACAAAAACAGTAATATCAGCATCCAGGAAGCCTTTGATTATGCCAATCGCGGTGTAGAGAACTTCTTTGAATCACAGAGCAAGCTGGCCACGGAGCATGCCCAGATTCGGGGCGACACGGCAGCAAGTTTTACCCTGGCCAGGCTGGGAGACCTCCAGATCTCCAGTGAGGATCCCAGGATTAATGAACTGCTTACACGACGCCAGGAGCTCGACCAGGATATCGAGGAACTGCAGTTAAGGCGCAACGAATTCACCAATGCAGACTATATCCAGCAATTGCAGGCACTGATCCTGCAGGCAGCTGAAGTCAGCGAGGAACTGGAACAGTTACAGGCGGGCAGCGGAGACGATGCAGACCGGGAGTAAGCCATCAAGCATTCTTGCCAGGCCTGTCCTGACAGCCGCCTTGCTGGCTTCCAGTGTGCTCAGTACCTCCACCTTTGCCAGGGAACATCTCTATGGTGCCCTGGATTACGAACCCCTGCAGGCATGTGACACCCTTTTCTGGAGCGGGCAGTCACAGGAAGCCGGTCGCTGCTATATTCTCCTGAATACTCCGGGCCAGGATGCCAGACTGCGTGCCGAGGCACTTTGGGCCCAGGGAGATATGCAGGGCGCCAATACCCAGTTTCAGCAGGCCTTTAATGACTACCCCGATGACCCCATGGTTCGTGTGCGCTGGGGTGAACTGTTCATGGAAACCTTCCAGTACCAGGAAGCCTACAACCTGTTCAGTGAAGCCCTGGCCCTGGATGAGAACAATGCCTGGGCCCATATCGGCGCGGCGGCATCCCTGGCTGAAGGCGGAGATCCCGAAGTATTGAACCAGCACCTGTCCATGGTCATGGATGAGGCCCTGGCCCCGGCGGGAGCACGGGTGCGCGGCATGATGATGGCCGCTGAATCCCAGTTACGACAGGACCGTTACGATGAAGCCCAGGATATTCTCGATGAGGCCTTCGAGCTGGCCGACGATGCCAATCTGCCTGAAATGCGGCTCAATGCCCTGCAGGCTGCCCATGCTTTCATGACCGGCAATGAATACCAGCCCTATATTGATGCCTCCCTTGAAGAGAGTCCCAACTACGGCGATGCCTGGTTCATCCCTGGCTACTACGCCACCATCATTCGCCTTTACCGGGAAGCTGGTGGCTTTTTCCGCAAGGCGGTGGAGGTGCAACCGGACCACTGGGAAGCCCACGTCTATCTGGGGCAGAACATGCTGCGCATGAACCAGATCAACGAGGCCATCGAGCATGTGAATATCTCCTATGCCGGCAATGCCTTTAATCCGATTACTGTCAACCTGATGCGCCTGCTGGATACCTTCACCGAGGACTTCATCAACATCAGCTATCCGGATCCTCCCGAGGGTCCACTGCCGGAACTGATCCTGCGACTGGGCAAAAATGAAGCGCCCATCCTGAAGAACTATGCTCGCCAGTTATCCGAGGACAGCATTGATGCCTACCGTGATCGATACCGTCTTGATCCGAAGGAACCGGTGATCGTCGAGATTTATCCCAATCATGAAGACTTCATCGTGCGTTCGATCGGTATGCCTGGTGTGGGCCTGCTGGGTGTAACCTTCGGATACCTCTTCGCCATGGATTCTCCCACGGCCCACCCGGAAGCCAGCTATCACTGGGGCACCACGCTATGGCATGAAATGGCACACGTATTTACCCTGGGTGCCACGAACAACAAGGTACCGAGATGGGTCAGTGAAGGCATCTCTGTGTTCGAGGAATGGCGCACCGGTCCCATTGCCGGGCGTCGTATTCCCACGGATGTTCTGCAGGCCATGGCCGAAGGCAAATTCCTGCCCATCGCCAAGCTGGATGATGGGTTCATGCGGCCTACCTATCAGGGACAGGTTATTGTTTCCTACATGCAGGGCGGACTGGTCTTCGACTTCATTGACCTGGAATACGGCTTCGACAAGATTGTGGAAATGCTTTACCTGTTCAATGATGGTGTCAGTCCCGTGGATGCCATTGAGCAGGTGCTGGGCATTTCCGACAAGGACTTTGACCGCCACTTCAAACAGTATATTGATATTGAGTTTGGCCCCCTTCTGAGCGGGCTTGGTGTGTGGATGCAGGATATGCAGGCCAGTGCCAGTCACCTGCAGGCTGAAGAATGGGAAGAGGCCGTTGCCGCCGCAGACCGCGCTATCTTTACCTATCCGGATTACGTTGAGAATGACAGCCCCTATGTGATGAAAGCCCGGGCTTACCGGGAACTGGGGGACAAGGAAGCGGAAATCGAGGCCCTGCATACTTTCTGGGAAAAAGGCGGTTACCTTCCCGATGCCCTGATGGCGCTGGGTAACTACTATGTGGAAAATGACCGACTGGACGAGGCCGAAGCCGTTTTCATGAGCACCAACTGGGCCAATCCCTTTCGGGAAGATGTGCACACCAGCCTGGGCGATCTCTACATGGAAACGGATAAACCGTCACAGGCACTGTCTGAATATGAAGTGCTGCTGGCCCTTGATCCGCTTGATAAGGCATCAGCCAATTACCGGGTTGCCAGCGCCTGGCATGCGCTGGACAATGCAGACAAGACCATGGAATTCCTGATGACTGCACTGGACATCGCGCCGCAGTATCGTCCAGCCCAGCAATTGCTGCTGGAGATGAGCCGCACCCGGGAGTCATTTGAATAGTTTTAAAAGATTGTCGGGACACGACCCAGCGGGTCTATCCCGACCTGCGGGATAAACAATCCCGGCAAACAGATTACGAAATCCGGCTTATGCCGACGAATTGCATAATAGGTTCAACAAGATTAACGACAGCAACAGGAAAGTGATATGAGCGAAGAAGTCACCCAAGCATTTGATACCGAAGAAACCCGGGAGCTGGTCCAGAAATTTGTGGCTGCCAACAACAAAATCCGGGAACAGATTTCCGGGACCATCATTGGCCAGCATCACATCGTGGATAACCTGCTCATCACCCTGTACGTGGGTGGTCACTGCCTGATCACCGGTATGCCTGGTACGGCCAAGACCCTTCTGGTCCACACGCTGGCTTCTGCCCTGGGGCTGACCTTCAAGCGAATCCAGTTCACACCGGATCTTATGCCCACCGATATCACCGGTACTGACATGGTCGAGGAAGACCAGAGCACCGGAAAAAGGGAATGGCGGTTTGTGCCCGGCCCCGTATTTACCAACGTGCTGCTGGCCGACGAAATCAACCGTACGCCGCCGAAAACCCAGGCGGCCCTGCTCGAAGCCATGCAGGAAAAAACCGTCACCGTGCGTGGCCAGATTCACCAACTGGACAAACCCTTCCTGGTCCTGGCTACCCAGAACCCGATAGAACTGGAAGGCACCTACCCGCTGCCGGAAGCACAACTTGACCGCTTCCTGTTCAATGTCATTCTGGATTACCTGAGCCCGGAAGAAGAAGTGGCCGTCCTGGATCGTTTTACCAAGCGGGTGGATATGCCACCTGTGGAAGCCTGTACCAGTGCGAAGGAAATTACCCAATTCCAGTGGCTGGTGCGCCAGGTACCTATTTCGGAATCAGTGACCCGCTACGCTGTGGACGTGGTACGAGCTACGCGCCCTGCTGACCCGATAGCCACGGATATGGTGAAAAAGTACATCAACTTCGGCTCCAGTATTCGTGCCTCCATGAACCTGGTGCTGGCCGCCAAGGCCAGGGCCCTGATGGAAGGTCGTTACCATGTCACGCCCGATGACGTAAAAGCGCTGGCATTGCCAATCCTGCGCCACCGCGTGCTACCAAACTACTATGCGGAGTCCGATGGTGTCACCATCGACGATATCCTCAACAGCATGCTCAATGACCTGGCGCAGCCGGTGGCTGCCTGAGGAACCTGAAACCCCATGGCCGCTCCATCATCTGACAACCGCGACGCCCGCACCCGACTGCTCAATCCGTCGGTACTGGCCAGTCTGTCCAACCTGGAACTGGTTGCCAAGGCCGTGGTGGAAGGCTTTGTGATCGGTCTGCACCGCTCACCCAAGTTCGGCTTCAGCCAGGAATTTGTGGAATACCGGGAATACACCGAAGGCGATGATCCCCGCTATATAGACTGGAACGTGTATTCACGTACAGACCGTACCTATGTAAAACGTTTCCAGGGCGAAACCAACAGTCACCTGATGCTGCTGCTGGATACCAGCGCCTCCATGGGGTTTGGGTCAGGTGATGCCACCAAGCTGCAGTACGGCAAGTACCTGGCCGCCAGCCTCGCCTATCTCGCTTCACGCCAGCATGATGCAGTCGGCCTGATGCTGTTTGACGATGATATCGTTGAATATCGCCCCCCCGCGAACAAGCCTGGCTCCCTGCAGGGTGTGATCCATACCATCGATGCCGCCCAGGCTAGACAGGGTACTGATATCAACAAGCCCATGAGCCGTTTCCGCGAGCATATAAAGAAGCGTGGGCTGGTGGCAGTGATCTCCGACTTCTACTGCGACGCTGAGGAGCTGCTGGAAAACATCCGGCCACTGGCACTGCATGGACAGGACGTGATCATGCTCCACCTGCTGGATGAAAAGGAGCTGGATCCTGAGATCAAGCAATCGACGCTCTATGAAGACATGGAAACCGGGCAGGCCGTGGAAGTGGAACCCACGTACATGCAGAAAGCCTACCGGGAGAAAATCCAGGCCCATATTCGCACCATCGAGGAAGCGGCCAACGGAATTCGTGCGGATCATGTCCTGATCAACACCAGTGAGCCTTTAGACAAGGCGCTGCACAATTATTTAACTTTCCGCGAGAAGAGAGGATAGAAAGTGGCGCTGATCGGACCCCTGTTCCTGCTCGGACTACTCGGTATCGCCCTGCCGATCTGGTTGCATCGCCTGGAAACCCAGGTGACTGAACGCGAGCCTTTTGCCACTACCATGTTCCTGGAACCGGCGAAGAAACGCATTCATGTGCAGAGAAAGCTCAAGTACCTGCTGTTAATGGCCCTGCGCATACTTTTCTTCGTGTTGCTGGCCCTGGCCTTTGCCCGGCCAGTATTCTTTGCACCACCCGAAGCCATCATTACTGAAGACACCACCCATCATGTCATCGTGATGGACACCTCCTTTTCCATGTCGGCCACTGGCCGATTTGATGCCGCCATTGATCGTGCCCGAACCATTGTTGACAACATGGCCGATGACGATGTGGCCAGCCTCTACACAGCTTCTACCAATGTCCAGGAAGTCCTGTCAGTAACGGCGGACAGGGAATCACTGAAAGCGGCTGCAGCTATCCTGGAACCGGGTAACGGAAAACTGGACCTGGGCAGCATGATTACTTCCCTGAACACCATGATTGAAGAGAGCCAGGCCAATTTCGTCCTGCATGTGATCAGCGACTACCAGCTTACCGGCCAGGCCGTGCGCTTTGCCGACATGATTCCAGATGTCATCAACGGGCGCCCCGTGTCCCTGGAACTTGAAGCAGTGACTGCCGATGACACTCCCAACCTGGCGGTGGATTCCGTGCTTGTCAGCAACCGCGAGAGCGTGGAAGTGGGCATTCGGGCTTATGCCTCCGATGACCAGGAAATGCCTCGTACCGTCACCCTGTCCGTGAATGGACAGGTGCAACAGACACAGGACATTGTGCTGGAAGGCGAAGGCATCACCCTGCTTGACTTTGATGGCGTCACCTTTGAAGAAGGCGACAACCGCGTGGATATTTCCCTGACCCCGAACGACGCCCTGCCCGGTGATGACCTGCGCCATACCGTTTTCGACAACTCCCCACCGGCCCCGGTCCTCTTGCTTACCGGCGACCCGGAATCGAACGGCGTGACCTATATCAGTACCGCACTGGAAACTGCCCCCCGTGGCTACGAAGTGATTGTCCAGACCATTGCCGACCTGGATGCCCGCATTTTACAGCGCTATCCCTGGGTTGTGATTGAAGATATTGGCCAGGTAAACAGCAGCCTGGCAACGGCGGTGAATGACTATGTCAGTGGTGGCGGAGCTGTTCTTGCCGCCTCGGGAGAATCCACCCGTGGACTCTCATCGGTCCCCGTGCTGGATCTGCCCATTGGTACGACCACTCTGCGACAGGAAGGTCGCAACCCCATTACCATGATTGACAGCAGCCATCCGGTACTCGCCGAGTCTTCCGGCTGGGGCTCTGTCAATGTCCGGTCCCTGCCCGTTGAGGCCGACGATGATGACCGCCTGCTCATGGCCCAGGCCGGCAACAGTCCTGTTCTGCTGGAGCGCCAGATCGGCCGCGGCCGTTTCCTGTTATTGACCACATCATTGGATAACACCCTGAGCGATCTGCCGGTGAAACCGGTATTTGTCACCTTCATGGCGGAAGCCGCGCGCTACCTGTCCAATGAAAACCTGCTGACCCGTGAGCAGGTGGCCGAAAGCTTCCTGCAGCTGTCTTCTGCCGGTGGTGCGTCCGGGCAGGTAAATGACCCCGACGGGGAAAGTCTGCTGTCCCTGTCTGATACAACACAGACACAGGACATCCCGTTGAATAAAACCGGCTATTACCAGGTCTTTACTCCTTCAGGGGAAGTGCTGGTAGCCGTTAACCCGGATCGCCGGGAATCAGACCTGACTGTAATGGATGCCCAGGTACTGCAAAACTGGCAGAATGTAGTGGCCGGTACGGCCAACCCCGGACAGGCAACCCTGCAGCCCGATACAACAGAAGCAGAGGAAGATCTGGAAGAGCGGGAAATATGGCGTTTCGTGCTGGCCCTGCTGGCCCTGATCGTCCTGGCGGAAACCATTCTCGGTAATCAGCATTTAAGAGTAAGAACTGGTACCCTGTAACTCATCGAGTAAAAGGAAATGAATAGTTCTAATAACAGGCTAGACCAATATTTAAGTGATTTCAGGCAGCGCCTGAAAAAACTCACCCTTTTCCAGGGCCTGGCGGCTACCGCCGTGGTACTGTTGGTGATGGCCGTCATCGGCGCCTGGTTCTCTACGGAGAGCGGCTTCTCCGGTGAAACTGTCGCCGCCTTCCGCATCTTCCTGGTGCTGGCTATTGCCATTGTCGCAATCCTTCGCATCTGGCGTCCCTTACAGGATATCGACGACAACCTCAGCGACAAAATCGAATCCCGCACCCCCGATTTTGGCGGCCGGGTCGAGACCTATATCCAAATGAAGGAAGAGAACAATCCCTTCCTCGACCTGCTGGCCGAAGACGCCCTGAAAGTCAGTGACACCCACCCTGTAAAAACCGAAATCAGCCAACGCGATTTCAGCATCGCCGGCGCTGTAGGCGGCATGGCTGTTATCGTACTCATTGCCCTGCTGGTAGCCGGCCCCGGCATGATGAATTACAGCCTGCGCAACCTGCTGGCCGGCTGGGCCTTCAGCGACCTGTTGCCTCCCCAGTCCATCGTCGTCACACCGGGAGACCAGAGTGTCAGGCGCGGCGCGAACCTTCGGGTTATGGCTAACATGGAAGGCTTCTCTCCCGATGAAGCCGTCATCCATGTGCGTGAAGGCGGTGCAGAATGGCAGGAAGTGAGCATGGTTCAGAGCCCGGCGGGTTTCGAGTTCACCTTCTTTTCCATGCAGGACAACCTGAGCTACTACATCACTACAACCGGACTGCGCAGCTCGGAATATGAAATCCAGGTAGTGGATGTGCCCGGTATCGAAAGCCTGGAGCTGACCTACCACTATCCGGAATGGACCGAGCGTGAACCGGAAACATTCGACATGGGCGATATCCGGACCCTACCGGACACGCGCATCGAACTGACCGTAACCACCACATCGCCACTGCTAGCCGGCGAACTGGTACTTAACGACAATGGCCAGTCCATGGAACTCAATGGTGTGGAGGCCTCAACCGATTTCATGGTATCCGATGAAGGCGAGTACTACATCGCCGCTATCGTCGGTGGTGAACAGGTACGCCTGAGTGATGACTACTTCATTCGCATCGCCGAAGACGGCAAACCCGTGATTGAATTCATCCGTCCCGGTGGTGACTGGAATGCCAGCAACATTGAGGAAGTGACTGCGCGTATCGAAGCCAGCGATGACTTCAACCTGGAAACCCTGGACCTGAAATATTCCATTAATGGCGGCGAATGGCAGGCCGTGACCCTGGCAGAGAATGTCCGCGACACCACGGCTGAACATATCTTCATGCTAGAAGAATTCCGGGTCCCGGAAGAAGCACCGGTAACCGGCACCCAGGTAGGCCAGTTCACCATTCTCTCCGCCGAAGAACAGCAACTGGCGGATGAGCTGCGGGAAGCCGAAGAAGAATACCTGGCCATGGTGGACGGTGAAGCATCGACCGAAACGCCACCTGAAGAAGTGCCCCTGCAGCCCGGCGACCTCATCTCCTTTTACGCAGAAGGCAGTGATCGCACCCAGACTGTGCGCACCGACATGTATTTTATCCAGATACAGAACTACCAGCGCCGTTACAGCCAGTCACAGATGTCCGGCGGTGGTGGCGGTGGCCAGCAGGGTGGTCCCCAGGATGAAATCTCCAATCGCCAGCGCCAGATCATCACCTCCACCTGGAACCTGATTCGGGAACAGCAGGAAAGCGATGGTACAGGCCAGATTCAGGTGAACTCGTCCCTGCTCTCCGAACTCCAGACCACCCTGGCCGAGCAGGCCGCGACCCTGGCCGAACGGACCCGCGCCCGCCAGCTGGACAGCCAGGATGCCCAGATCGAACAGTTTGTCTCCCAGATGGAACAGGCGGTACAGAGCATGTATCCCGCCTCGGAACGTCTAGCCGCGCTAGAACTCGACGAGGCCATTGCACCCGCCCAGGAAGCCCTGCAGCACCTGCTGCGGGCGGAATCGCTGTTCAATGAATTCCAGGTGCAGAACCAGCAGCAGGGTGGTGGCGGAGGTGGTGGCGGCCGCGCCCAGCAGGACCTGGCGGAAATGTTTGAACTGGAAATGGACCTGGAGCTCAACCAGTACGAAACCGGCAGCAATGTCTCGCCCCAGGCCCAGCAGGCCGAGGAAGAAGACATCATGAACCAGCTGGATGAACTGGCCCGTCGCCAGGAGCAGCTGGCCAATAATCTGCGCAATCAGCAGCAGCTGTCTGAAGCCCAGCGTTACCAGCAGGAAATGCTGCGCCGGGAAACCGAGGAGCTGCAGGAACGGCTCGAAGAGCTGCAGCAGCAACGCGAAAGCCTGCAGCGCGGTCAGGGCCAGCAAACCGCCCAGAACAACCAGCAGCAACCGGGCCAGCAGCCAAACCAGCAGAAGCAACCCGGGCAGCAGGGACAGCAAGGCCAACCTGGACAACCTGGTCAGCAGGGCCAGGGCGGACAATCCGGCCAGTCCGGCGAGCAGATCACCCAGAACGAATTACAGCGCCGCCTCGAAAGCGCCGTGCGCGCCATGGAGCAGTCCGCGGAAGCTATGCGCGGAGACGCCAGTCCTGAAGAACTGCAGCGTGCCGCCGATGAAGCCCGCCGCCAGCTGGAAGGCGCACGCGAGCAGATCGCGGCTGACCAGCTCGCCGACATGCAGTCCTCCTTCAGCAACATGGCCGGCCAGGCCGAGCGCATGGCCCTGGAACAGCAGCGCATGGAACAGCAGCTGCAGGCTGCCATGGAACAGGCCGTCGCTGATCGTGAAAGTGGTGAAGACCCGGACAGCCGTGGCATGGAACTGCAGGAAGAGTGGGAACTGGCCCGGCAGAAAGCCGCCCTGGCCGCCGAACTTTCCTCCCTGCAGGAACAGATGCTCAGTGCCATGCAGCGCTTTGGTGATGATGTGCCTGAAGCCTCACGGGAACTGCAGCGTGCCAACGAGGAATTGGTGGAAAGCGAGCTGGAACAGGCCATCACCAATGCCGGACTCTACATAGATGCCGGTTACGGTCTCTACATTGCCGGCAATGAAAGTGCCGTCACCGCCGAAATGCGCCGCCTGGCCGACCGCCTGGAAGAAGCCCAGGAACTGGTCGAAACCCAGGGCGCCCCCGGCAACAGCGATGTGGATGTCGCCCGCCGCCAGGCCCAGGCCCTGCGCGCCAGATTACAGGAACAACTGGCCCAGAACGGCCAGCCCGGCAGCCAGCCAGAGGAACAGACCCAGGAAGGCGGTCAACAGGGGAGCCAGCAAAACAATCAGCAGAATGGCCAGCAAGGCGGCAATCAACAAGGTGGCAGCAACGGCGGCCGCTTTGCCCGTAATGGTCAGTTCGGTCCCTGGACTGGTTACGACCCGCTCAACAACGGCCCCATTGATGTGCCAGAGGAATTCTACGGCGACCTTGACCAGTTCACCCAGCAGGCCCGCAGTGCCGTGCGTGACCTGGAACTCAATGCCGAGGAACTGGCCCAGATGTACGACTGGATCCGCGAACTGGAAGCCACCCGCCTGAACCGCAACAAGGACATCCTGGCCGCCGAGTTCAACGACATGCTCGCCCTGATCGAACAGCTGGAAGTGGGCCTGCAACTGGACGGCCCGAGTGCCGGCCGCAACAACGTGCGTACCGCCACGGCGGAAAGCATTCCCGAGGAATACCAGGATTCGGTCGCCGAGTATTACCGACGACTCAGCCGGGAAGAATAAAAGATTCTCTGATCCAAAATAATCAAAGGGGTCATAATCAAAGGGGTCAGAGTAATTTGATTCTCCTTTTCCTTTCCTCTGTATCTCTTCGCCAATTCTCCTCCTGTTAAGCATGAACCAATCCTGTTCATATGAAATAGGGGACAATGACCCGGGGTTAATCGGGTCACTGCCCCCTATTTCATATTCCGGTTTTCCCATGGACACACCGACATTCCTCGCGTTTGTCTTTACCTACTCCCTGGTGGCCTTCAGTCCCGGCCTGTGCATGACCCTATCCATGACCCTGGGCATCAGTATCGGGGTGCGTCGTGCCCTGTGGATGATGGTGGGGGAACTGGCCGGCATCGTGGTGGTGGGTGTCTGTGCCATTGGCGGGGTCGCGGCCCTGATGCTGGCCACACCGGGGCTGTTCACGGTGCTGAAATTTGCCGCCGCGGCTTACCTGCTGTGGTCGGCCCTGCGCACCTGGCGGGCCTCGGCCACGATTGCCATGACCACCAGAGGCGTTGGCCTGTCCGAACGCCAGCTCATGGCCCAGGGCTTTGTCACCGCTACCTCGAATCCCAAGGGCTGGATTTTTGATGCCTCCCTGCTGCCGCCCTTCATCAATCCCGACCAGGCCATTTTGCCCCAGGCAGTGATGCTGTTAACCGTAATTGTGATCATCGAATTCATCTGCCTGCTGATCTATGCCAGTGGCGGCCGTGCCCTGATGGAACTGCTGACCCGACGCGGCCTGGATCACTGGTTGAACCATATCTCCGCCAGCATGATGGTGGGCGTTGCCGTATGGCTGATACTATTCTGAATCCTGGTGCCTGGCATCCCTATTAATTGGCAACACCATGACCTTCAAGGCAATACCCAGCTGCGGTATCTCAACTTGGGCCTGTGGGCACTGACCGCAATTCTGTGGATTGTGTTCAGCTTCTTCAATCCCTATGCCTATGCCGGCTCCATCATTTACTTTGGCTGGCTCAAGATTGTCATCAGCAGCGCAGGCGTGGTGTTCTCTTACTTGCAACGGCCGCTGGTGCTTCTGTGGCTGGCGATCATTTCGTTATTGCCCACCGGGCTTTACCTGATGCTGACACCAGGCCTGTTCCAATGGATCGGGGTGCTCAACCTCGCGTGTATCGTCAGTGCTTTCATCACCCGCAGGGTGGATAAGACCAACCTACAAAAAACCGATGTCTCCTGAACCCGTTTGATCCTGGTCATCCATCGTTCAGTTAGCCAGGCTCTTGTCTTGTCCTGCCCGGCAGCACGCCCTACCCTTGGTGACAGATTCAACAGTACAACAAGGAGCTTCCCATAAAATGCAACATAGGTACTGCCGACCGAATCGTAAGGATCATTGACGGCCTGGTGATCATTGGGCTGGGCGTTGTGTCCGGCTCCTGGTGGGGCGCCGTCGGTCTGGTGCCGCTTTTAATCGCCTCCCTGCGCTGGTGCCCCCTGTATATCCCCATGGGTCTTTCCACGGCGGGTAAGCAGGAAGACTAAGCCCTTACCTCCTTCAACAGGGTCTTTCAACAGGGACAGTGACTTTTGCAAAGCAGGTCACTGTCCCCGTATTATTGGGGTATGCGAGAACGCCCTGACGCCAAGCCCTCTTCCATCGACGGACTCTTCAACGGTTTTGCCCCAAACACCCTGTACAAGCTGGCAGATGGTACATTCTGGGTGCAGTGTGACGACCGCCAGGAACGCGGCCATGCCGAGAATCCTGCTGTTGAACTCCTGGCACTGGATGACGGCCATTTCCTGAAAGTGGCTGGCATGGACAACATGGTGCTTGTACAGCCGGTAGAAGGTGTCATTGAAAGCCAGGTGTTCGGCCGCTTCAATGGCTGGACCGGGAAGACCGTGGTCAAGCTGACCAATGGCCAGGTGTGGCAGCAGGCCCAGTTCACCAGGAAGTATGCGGTCAAATACATGCCCCCTGTCCTGATTTACCTAACAGCCTCCGGCCCGGTGATGCAGGTGGCAGGCACACGCGTTAAAGTACGGCAGATTCGCCAGGGATAATGCACTATGCTTTTTGGACGTCATCCTAGGCCATACCGATCGTTACTGTGTTACCTGTTCTTTTACAGTGCCTTCATCATCTCTCAGGCTGCCATGGGCGCCGTACCGGACAGTGTGGCGGCCATTGCCGGCACCTATGCCGGGCGCGCCTACAACGGCAATACCCTGGATCCGGTGATTACCGTGTTCAGCTTTGACAGCGAAGGCCGGTTTTCCGGCAGTTACCGGATTGAGGATGAACAGGGATCCTTTGAAGGAAGGCTGTCAGGATTGTTCCAGGAAGGGGACCGCCGCTTTTCCATGGAATGGACGGACCGGGACGGTGAAGGCTTCCTGTATATCGAATTTACACCGGATTACTCCGGTTTTGACGGCGTCTGGACCAACACAAACGGTGACAGCCAATTACCCTGGAACGGACGCCGGCAATAATGAACACGGGGACAGTGACTTTGTCTGGTAAAAAGTCACTGTCCCCTTTTTATTCATAACAACAAGAGGGAAAGACAATGCGACTGTTACATCACACCTGTATCGGCACCAATGACATGGACAAGGCCGTGGCATTCTACAAGGCCATACTTGAGCCTCTGGGTGCTACGGTTATTGGTACCGTGCCCGGCCATTCCACCATGTTCGGTACTGACGAGGGCCCGGAATTTTTCATCCTGAACCCGTCCAACGGTGAACCGGCGACCACAGCCAATGGTGGCACCTATGGTTTCAAGTCGCCAACCCGTGCCGGCGTGGATGCCTTTCATGCCAATGGCCTGGCACTAGGCGGCAGTGATGAAGGCGCGCCCGGCCCGCGGGACTTTGCCCCGAATGCCTATGCCGCCTATCTGCGGGACCCGGAAGGCAACAAGATCTGCGCGGTATGTTTTGCGGCCGAGTAAGGTTGAATCGGGGATAGAACACAGGTTTTATCCCCATTTCACCCATTCAGCGCATTCCCCCATAATTCCTGCACCTTTGTTTTTTAGGATGCCGGGCAATTGCAACAAGGTCCGGGCATGACACCGTAACGTTACATCCGCCCCGTCCAGAAGGAGTCATCATGAAAAAATCCATCCTATTCCTCGCCGCCACTGCCGCGGCCACGCTGGCAGTCGGCGCGCAGGCTCACCATGGTTTCGGCCTGTACCAGGTGGGCGATGAGGTCCAATACGAAGGTGTCATCACCGGCATGGATTTCGTGAACCCCCATTCCTACCTGTATTTCGATCGGGAAGACGAGAACGGCAACATCATCAACATGCGCTGCGAGATGCGCGCCGCTACCCTGCTGCGCCGTTCCGGCTGGTCCAAGGACATGTTCGAGGTAGGGCTGCCGGTGTCTGTGGATGCCAACCCGCACCGTGACGACCCCAGTGCCTGCTACACCGAGAACATCACCATCGGTGACCGCGAGACCATCAACCGCAACGACCAGTTCACCATTGAAAATCCGCTGGACACCAGCAACCGCTCCCTGACAGCCGCCAATGGCGACCCCAATATCAGCGGTGACTGGGCCGTGGAGCAGCTGGTACTGACCATTCCTCCGGAAGGCGGCAATGGCTCCATGGTGCCCAAACGCTACCGCGAGGATTATGCGGCAGGCAACATCAGCCTTGAAGAGATTCGTGAACGCAATCCCAGGCCCCAGCGCCCGGTGTATACCGCCCGCGGCCAGGCCGAGGCCGATGCCTTTGAGATGTGGAACCCGGATCACAACCCGCGCCTGCAGTGCCTGCCTACCAGTATCATTTATGACTGGACCTTCGACTGGCCGGTGAACCGCATCACCCAGGAAGACGACCAGGTGATCATCGATTACGGCCTGTATGCAAAACGCCGCATCATTCACCTGAACCCGGATGCCACGCCAGTCACGCCCCTGCCCAACAACACCGGGCATTCCGTTGGCCACTGGGAAGGCAACACCCTGGTGGTGGAAACCTACGGCTTTGAACCGGGTGTGCTGTCACCCCCGACACGCAACAGCAACCAGATGTACATTGTTGAGCGCTTCACCGTGGATACGGAAGATTGGGCAATCACCCGCGAATACACGGTAACTGACCCGGAATACCTGGCGGAGCCATGGACAGCCTCCGATGTGGTGTATTTGTCAGACGTGCCTTTCGAGGCCCATGAATGCCTGGAGCTGACCCCGGAATTCACCAACTGATGTATTAACAGCAAGGCTTCTTCTAATAGCGCTGGCATGTAAGTGTCAGCGCTTTTTTTTTGCGTTGGGGGAAATGGCCGTTCCAATAATCCCGGTGGTGGAGAATTCAGGAGGCCTGAGGCCTCCATGTCGGATGACGCTTCGCTCTTCCGACCTACAACGGTAAAGATACACATTGGGGTTTGGTGTCTGTGATGCCGGATGATGGCCCGATGGGCCTCTTCCAGCCAAGGATGGATTGGTAAAAATCAGGGCTTACCTGAACCGGTCACCTTTTTCCCTTTATCAGTTTTACTCATCCAGAATCAGGGGACCTGTTCTTTCGGGCTCAGGATTAATGGGAACGCCACGTCTATCCATACTCACCTGCTGGATAAACAGGTCGATCTCATCCAGCAATTCGTTCCAGAAAGGATTGAAGGCAATCCTTTCGATGAGGCCATAGCCGAGATTTTCGTCGGTGATCTCCCCGTAATAGTCACGCTCGCCATTTCTGCAGCGATCATAATTATTTGTGCCATCGCCATAGTAGTGCCCGCAGTAGCGGTACTCCCCATTGATGCCGTAATGGGGATGGTCGGGAGGTGTCATCAGGCCAAGATGCCCAAGACTCATGATGCCGTCATCAGGAAGGTTGCTGCCTACTACCCGTGTCCGGTAATAGGGCGGCAGTTCGTGCTGAGCATAGAGCAGGGTGAAACTGAGGGGGTTGGTCTGCAGGGCCATGAAGTCGAATGTGGCCTGGGTATCCACCGTCGTGTCCTGGGCGGAAGCCACCGTCATCACCGGGATATCCAGGGGATGGGACAACAGCGATTGCTGTGTCTCCTGGATAAGGTCCCAGGTTTCGGCAGCGGCGGTAAACGGAAAGGATTCATAGCGGTATACGCCCTCTTCCGGTTCCACTTCAAACCAGGCAGCGGCCGGGAACAGCTTGCCGATCTGGCTGATGCCCCCGGCATATTTTGAGGCAGAATCCACTGCCATAGCGGGGCCAAACAGGATCAGTGCATCCACATCCACGTTGCGTGTGGCCTCAAGGACAGCCAGTGTCGCCCCGGCGGAATGCCCGGACAGGTAAACCTTTCCTGCCTTTTCTGCTACCAATCGGGTGGCAAAAGCCACATCCGCCTGCCAGTCTTCCTGGTATGACACCAGCATGTCTCCCGGTCGGGAACCATGGCCATGCAGAAGGGTACCAATCACGTAAAAACAGTGGGTCTGGAAATACTCACCAAGGTAGCGCATGCTCCAGGGAGATGCAATCAGGCCATGAACCAGCACAATGCCATTGGCGTATCGACCATCGGGATTTGTTGGGCAGTCCGCGTCCGGGATCAGCTCGAAAGGCAGCAGGTTATTGATAACTTGTTCTGACGGCTCATCGATGCGCGATTCACGCAGGCGTCTTTCCGACCACTGCCAGTAGTCGTCGAACATTGCGCCTTCGTAGCGAAAGGGTTCGAGGAAGTCTGAGGGAAAATGCGCCTGCCCGATTGACTTGCCCGTGGACAGGAATACCCCCAGTCCGGCCACACTGCCCAGCAGCACAATGACAATACCGGCGATTACCTGCAGGGGGCGCTTGAACCTGGGATTCACCTTTCTACCTCCGATCAGGTTTTCTCGAGAATGATAAAACTGTAGTTGCAGGGATTCGGACCACTGGCCTCAAAATCCTCGCGGGCTATTTCCTGCCACTGGGAGCGATCAAATTCGGGAAAGGTCGCATCTCCCTCGACATCGGCGTGTACTTCGGTGAGGTATAAGCGATCGGCCAGCGGCATGGCCTGGCGGTAAATTTCCGCCCCCCCGATAATCATGGCTTCTTCGGTTCCATCCACAATGGTCAGGTTTTCACACAGTTCTCGGGCGGCTTCCAGTGAATCCACGATCCTGACCCCCTCAAAGGACCAGTCACGGTTCCGGGTAACCACGATATTGGTGCGACCCGGTAATGGTTTACCGATGGAGTCGAAGGTTTTACGCCCCATGATGACCGGTTTGCCCAGGGTGATGCGTTTGAAATACTTCAGGTCTTCAGGCAAGTACCAGGGCAGCTGGTTGTTACGGCCGATGACCCGGTTCTGTGCCATGGCCCAGACAAGGGATATTTTCATAACCCCTCCTAGACAGAAATTGGCGCAGCGATATGTGGCTGGGCCTCGTAATCAAGGATTTCAAAATCCTCGTACTCGTATTCATACAGGCTGGGCGGCCGACGCTTGATATGCAGTTTCGGCAACGGCCCCGGTGTACGGGTGATCTGCTCCCTGGCCTGGTCAAGATGATCCAGGTACAAATGAACATCCCCGCCGGTCCAAACAAAGTCGCCCACATCCAGGTCACACTGCTGGGCCACCATGTGGGTCAGCAGGGAATAGGAAGCGATATTGAAAGGTACCCCCAGGAAGGTGTCGCAGGAACGCTGGTACAACTGGCATGATAGTTTGCCGTTTGCGACATAGAACTGGAACAGGGAGTGACAGGGCGGCAGGGCCATTTCATCCACGTAGGCCGGGTTGTAGGCCACTACGATATGCCGACGGGAATCCGGGTTGTTCTTGATGCTGTTGACCACATTATCGATCTGGTCGATAGCCTGACCATCCTTGCCGGGCCAGGAACGCCACTGAAACCCGTATACAGGACCCAGCTCACCATTTTCATCGGCCCATTCATCCCAGATACGGACATTATTGTCTTTCAGATACTTGATATTGGTATCACCGTTCAGGAACCAGAGTAGTTCAATGACAATGGAGCGAATATGCAGCTTTTTCGTCGTCAGCAGGGGAAAGCCCTCCTGCAGGTTGAAGCGCATCTGGTGGCCAAAGACAGAACGGGTACCAGTGCCAGTGCGGTCGGATTTGTCGGCGCCTTCATCGAGGATGCGCTGCATCATGTCGAGGTATTGTTTCATGGGTGTCTCTTGGTTTTTTGGTTACTGATCTTAGTTATCGTTTTTATGCTTGTGTCGTAATTTTCAATGGGGCCATTGCCGTGTTCATACCAGATTCCTTACCTGAACCGCCTGCCCTGTATCCTTGTATCCCTCTATCCCTTTTCCCCTTTACCGCTTCCTGTAAACCACTTGGCCCTGTACGCACCAAAAATAATGACCGACCCAACCAGAATCATCGGTATCGATAATTGCATCCCCTTGGTCATCCAGTCAAAGGCGACGAAGCCAATGTGGGCATCCGGTTCTCGAAAGAATTCAGCGAAGGTCCGGAACATCCCATAGCCGAGAATAAATACGCCGGTCACGGCAAATCGCGGTCGTGTTCGCGATGAAAACAACCACACAATAACAAACAGGCTAATTCCTTCCAGTGCAAACTGGTACAGCTGCGAAGGGTGCCGTGCAAGCTGCGCAGGATCCTGCGGAAAGACGATGGCCCATGGCACTCCTGCTTCCCGTCCCCACAACTCGCCGTTGATAAAATTACCCAGTCGTCCAAAGGCCAGCCCCAGGGGGGCAAGCGGCGCGACAAAATCACTGACGTCAAAGAGGGATTTCCAGCGGCTGCGGGCAAACAGCCAGACCGCCACACATACGCCAAGGAAGCCACCATGAAAGGACATGCCTCCCCGCCATATTGCGAACAGGGATAACGGGTTATCCACGAGACTGCCGAAATTGTAGAAAACCATGTAGCCAATACGACCGCCAAGGATCACACCAATGGCACTGTTGGTGATAAGGTCGGAGACATCGTTACGGCTCCAGCCGGAATCCGGCGCATCGGCCCGCCTGCCTCCAAGCCACCAGGCAGCGGCAAAACCGGCAATGTAGGTTAGCGCATACCAGTGTATCTGCAAGGGGCCCAGTGAGAGGGCAACAGGATCTATCTGTGGAAATTGCAGCATGGACTAGTGATTCAAGCGGGAAAAACAGTAACAGGAAGTATAGCCTTTTTACCCATGGAGTTTTATGTATATAAGGAAGTTTTGGGAACGGCTGTCCGCCTTGAGCTTTCAGCCTTTAGCCTTCAGCTATTTCTGGATGTCCGCAGCAGACGCTCAACGCCAGCGTTGTAAAGCTCGATATCCACAAGTGCCTTGACGGCCTCGGTATCTTCTTCGTCCAGTACTTTATCCAGCAGTTCCTGGGCCTGCTCGTAGGTGACATTACGGATCACGGACTTGACCTTGAGCAGGCTGGTCGCGCTCATGGACAGCATGTCATACCCCATGGCCATCAATAGTACTGCAGCACCCGGGTTGCCCGCCATCTCGCCACAGACACTGGCCTTGAGCTCCACTTCATGGACCTCTTCGGCAATATGCTTCAGAGCATGCAGTACAGCCGGATGGAAAGTCGAATAGATTCCCGATACACGCGGGTTGTTACGATCAACGGCCAGCAGGTACTGACTGAGATCATTGGACCCGACAGAGATGAAATCGATACGCTCGGCCAGGGAATGCACCATGTACATCATGCCCGGGATTTCAATCATGGCGCCTATTTTAGGCTTGACCACCTCGAGCCCCTCTTCCAGCAGCTCCTGGTAAGCCCGGTTGATCAGGTGAACCGAGTAATCCACTTCGTTCATGTTGCTGATCATGGGTAGCATGATCTGCAGGTTATCCAGGCCTACGCTGGCTTTCATCATGGCCCTGACCTGGGCAATGAAGATTTCCGGGTGGTCCATGCTGACACGAATACCACGCCAGCCCAGGAACGGGTTTTCCTCCTTGATCGGAAAATAGGGCAGCGGTTTGTCACCACCGATATCCAGCGTACGCATGTTCACTGTTTTCGGGTGAAAAGCCTCCAGCTGCTGGCGATAGATTTCAGTCTGTTCCCGCTCTGTCGGAAAACGGTCACGGAGCAGGAAAGGTACTTCCGTACGAAAAAGGCCAATACCTTCTGCGCCGCGTTCAATGGAACGCAGGACATCCGTCATGAGACCGGTATTTACCCAGAGCTCCAGGCGATGACCGTCCAGGGTCTCGCAGGGCAGGTCCTTTATCGTTGCCAAACCTTCCGTGAGCTGCTCCTCTTCACGCACAATTTCCATGTAGCGTTCGCGCAGTTCGTCAGACGGGTTACTGTAGACTCGGCCGTTATACCCATCGACTATAATTTCCTTGCCGTCGAGTTCCGAAAACGGCAGATCCTGTATGCCCATGGCCGAGGGAATCCCCATAGCCCGGGCAAGGATGGCTACATGGGAGTGACCCGAGCCTTTGGCCGAGACGATGCCGGCGAGTTTGTCTTTCGGCACTTCTGCCAGCATCGCCGCTGAAAGCTCTTCGCTGACCAGGACACAGCGGTCGGGATATTCCATTTCCTTCTGTTGTTTATCCTGAAGATAGAACAGGACGCGGGAACACAGGTCCTTGATATCCGTCGCTCTTTCCCGCAGGTAATTGTCATCCATGGACTCTAGGTTACTCACGTGATCCCGGGCGACACGAGCGAGGGCGCCCTGGGCCCAACTGCCCTCCTTGATATAGGCAATAACCTCAACACCCAGGGCATGATCGCTGAGCATGTGAAGATAGGCATCAAACAGCTCACGTTCTTCGGGTCGCAGCTGCCCTTTCACTTTCATTTTCAGTTCACTGATATCAATGCGAACCTGGTTAAGGCACTCATTGAAAAAGGCAATTTCCTTATCGACATCTTCCACTTTACGGCTGGGTATCGCGTTGATGTCCGCGGGAGGAAAGACTGTCACGGCCTCTGCGATGACAACACCCGGCGCACCCGGGACCCCTTCGAAACTTGTATCCGTGGTTTTCATGCCCATCGGGCTGTGACCGGTGATAGCTCCTCGCGCCTCTTCATTGGCAATGATGCCCGCCAACTGCGCAGACAGTGTAATGAGGAACGCTTCCTCTTCCGCATCAAAGGCCCGGACTTCTCCCTGTTGTACTACCAGAACACCAAGGACTTCACGGTGGTGAATGACGGGCACGCCCAGGAATGACTCAAACTCCTCCTCCCGGGTTTCCGGAATATAGAAATAGCGGGGATGGGATGAGGCATTTTCAAGATTGACCGGTTCCGCACGCTGGGCCACCAGGCCGACCAGTCCTTCTTCAGGGGCCAGGCTGGCCTTGCCGACCGAACCCTGATCCAGACCCTTGGTGGCCATGAGCACATAACGGTCGGTATTGTGATCAAACAGATAGACCGAACAGACAAGGGTGTCCATGGCTTTCTGCACTCTCCGGACAATAATCTCCAGTGAGGCTGTCAGGTCTCTGGCCTCATTCACTTCCTGGATAATACTGCGGAGAATTTCTAGCATAAGTGTATTGTCTAGCCCCGGGAGGCTGTCTGTTCACTTCCTTTCTGGTCGCCATCACTGGTATCAGCGAGCGCATCCTTGAAAGGCTTGATGAGTTCTTCCAGAGCCATGCGGTAGACCTTGCGCTTGAAAGAAACCACCTTGTTTACGGGATACCAGTAATTCACCCACCGGCAATGATCGAATTCCGGTTTATCCCCCTTGTCAAAACGAATCTTTTTCCGATCACCCAGCAAGCGCAGCAGAAACCATTTCTGTTTCTGCCCAATACATACCGGGTGGGAGTTATACCTGATCAGATGCTTGGGCAAGCGATAACGGAGCCATCTGTCGGTACAGGCGACAATCTCCACGTCATGGGGTTCAAGGCCCACTTCCTCATGCAATTCACGCAATACCGCATCTTCAGCAGACTCATTGCGCTGCACCCCGCCCTGGGGAAATTGCCACGCATCCTGACCCACCCGCTTTGCCCAAAGCAGCTTGCCATTGTCATTGAAAATTATGATGCCCACATTGGGCCTGAAACCGTCGGAATCTATCACGCTCTTTTACCGGCCGGTAATGCGCATCCCGTCTACACAGGATACTCCGGCACTCCATAAGGGTTAAACATTTACAGGGACTGCCACAGTGGCAGTAAGACTGCTGGTCAGTCGCAACTTTCCCTGTATTCCTCGGCACTGAGAAGCTCCTTGAGCTCCTCCTCATTTTTCATGCGGATCTTGAACATCCAGCCATCGTCATAAGGCGAGGAATTGATGGTCTCCGGAGCATCATCGAGCTGTGAATTTACAGCCACGACTTCACCTGAAACAGGTGCATAGATATCCGAAGCGGTTTTGACGGATTCAACAACGCTGATTTCATCTCGGGCCGATACCTCGGTATTTACCTCTGGCAAATCGACAAAGACCACATCACCCAGTTCGCTCTGGGCAAAGTCGCTGATTCCAACTGTAGCAATACCATCTTCCCCGGCTTTCACCCATTCATGGGAAGAGGCGTAATACAAATCTTCTGGTGTTTCACTCACGTGCAATTCCTCTATTTCACCGACTGTCCTTGTCAGGCCTGCTTTGCCGGTCATGATTGTCTCAATCTCCAGACCGTCAAAATGACATTGCTTCATATTATGATCGATGGGGGCATCCTGCAAGGCGGAAATAACAAAGCAACTATCCCGTGTGGTGTCCTCTGGCACTGCGTATAAGCAGCCACACAGGCACCAGACCAACGGCAATCAGGGTAAGGGCGGGCAAAGCGGCCCGCTCCCACTGACCTTCGGCTGTCATGGTGTAAATCCGGACCGCCAGCGTATCCCATCCAAAAGGACGCATGATCAAAGTTGCAGGCATCTCCTTCATAACGTCCACGAAAACGATGGTAAATGCTGTGATCAGGCCAGGTTTGAGCAATGGAATATAGATTTGACGTAATAGTCGGCCGGGGCCCGCACCCAGGCTGCGCGCCGCGTCGATGACGGATGGTCTGACCTGTTCAAGCCCGGAATCTACAGGGGCCCAGGCAACCGCCAGAAAACGGCAGCAGTAGGCCGCTATCAGGGCAATCACCGACCCCGTGAGCAGTGTACCCAGGCTCCGGTCAATAAGCGTGAATCCGAGCATAATACCTACCGCGAGCACGGACCCTGGCAAGGCATAGCCCAGAGTGGCCAGCCGGATGGACAGGGCTGTCCAGCGTCTGGCCAGCATGGAACCTGGCAGGCGTTTAACGAAAGCAAGTATCAGGGCAATACTGACTGCGGCAACGCCCGCGATAGCACCAAGACCCAGTGTATGCCCCAAAAAACCAAAATAGCGGTTATCAAGCTCACTGAAGCCCGTCTCCAGCATCCAGGACAACAGTTGCGCTGATGGCAGCAGAAAAGCCAGGGTGAGTACAATGGAACAGAAACAGGTCGCCGCGATAGCCTGGCTGCCCGATAAACGGTAGCTGGATCTTGTCTGGGCTCCACCATCCTGGGTATAGCGGGCACGATCCCTAGACTGTCTCTCAAGAACCAGGGTTACTCCCACGAACAGCAGCAACAGGGAAGCCAGTTGTGCCGCCACCGTCAGGTTAAACAATCCGTACCAGGCGTTGTAAATTGCCGTAGTGAAAGTGTCATAGTTAAAAACGGAAACAGCACCAAAATCTGCGAGGGTTTCCATCAGCGCCAGGGCCAGACCAGCAACGATTGCCGGCCTGGCAACCGGAATAGCGACCCTGAAAAAGGCCTGCCCCCGACTCAGCCCCAGCAGACGACCCGCATCCATGAGCTTGCGCCCCTGGTTGAGGAAGGCGCTGCGGGCAAGCATATAAACATAAGGATACAGCACCAGGGTGAGTATAAGGATCACTCCGCCTGCACCCTGGACATCAGGAAACCAGACATCCGGTCCAAACTGCTGCCTGAAAAAAGTCTGCACAGGTCCGGAATAATTCATGAGACCAAGAAATACAAAGGCCATAACATAGCCGGGAATGGCCAGGGGCAGCATCAGGGACCATTCAAAAAAACGCTTTCCCGGGAACTCACAGATAGTCGTCAGCCAGGCCAGGGTGACGCCCAGCAGGGTAACCCCTGTACCGACGCCAAGGATCAGGAAAAGGGTATTGAGTGCCAGTCGATCCAGTTTGGTATCAAACAGGTGCTGCCAGATATCCTGCTCACCGGTGCCGATAGTACCCCACTGAAGAAGGATGATAAGCAGGGGGAATATCACGATACCCGCCGCCATGAATGCCAGGGCACGCCAGAGCCAGCCTTCCGAAAACAATCGGTTCATGGGAGAACCCGCAGGCTGCTACAACAGGCAGTTACCATAGCCCTGGAGTCAACGATAGTCAGCGCGGTCCATCAGCATGACCGCCTCTGACTGCAGTCGACCCGCTGCTTCAACATTCAGCGTGTCCTGTCTGAACTCCCCCCAGGAGGCGACAAGCTCCACCGGTGCTATGGCCGGATTGGCCGGATACTCCAGATTCAACTCTGAAAACAGGGTCTGGGGCTCAGCCGATGAAAGCCATTCTATCAGGCGAACAGCTCCTGCCCTGTTTTTGGCATACCTGGTAACACCGGCCCCGGAAATATTTACGTGCACACCACTGGATTCCTGGTTTGCCCAGAACAGGCCTACCGGAATATCGGGGTTCTGTTGCTGGAGTTGTCCAAGGTAGTAGGTATTTACTATACCCACATCACACTGGCCTGCAGCGATGGCTTCAATGAGCAGGGCATCACTGCTGAATACACGGGTGGCCAGGTTATTGACCCAGCCTTCCACAACTTTCTGCGTGGCTTCCTTGCCAAGTCGCTCAATCATGGTCGCGACAAGGGACATATTATAGACCTTCCGGGAAGTCCGCAGACAAAGACGTCCCTGCCATCGTGGGTCGGCCAATGCGGCATAGGTTGACAGGTTAGCAGGATCAACACGCTCCGTTGAGTAGACAATGGTGCGAGCCCGCACTGACAGCCCAAACCAGCGTCCTTCAGGGTCGCGCAAATGCTCTGGAATATTCCTGGCCAGGACATCTGACTCAACAGGTGCCAGGAGTCCCTTTTTAGCCGCAGACCACAGGTTACCAGCATCAACGGTATACAGTATGTCAGCAAAGGTCTGCTGTCCTTCAGCCTGGAGACGCGCGATAAGCGGGCCATCTTCACCTGTCTGGTACTGGACCTCTATACCGGTTTCCGCCGTAAAGCGATCGAACAGGGGCTTGATCAGATGTTCCTGGCGGGACGAGTATACGATTACCGGTCCGTCAACGGCTTCTTCTATCGCGACAGCATTCGCGCCCTGAACGGCTTCAGCAGAGCCTACCTCTGCTGAAGGGGCGTTGGCAGACTGGTCTGAACAGGCACCGAGGATGCCGGTCAGCAGGATGGCAATAATTGATCTGGTCATTCTGGGCATATCTGTTTCCTTAAGAGGCGCAAATGATAATTATTATCATTTGATTGCGCAAGCCTAAGTGTATGAATTCACGAATATTTCATAATGCGTGATGAAGCAGGCCCTCAGATTCCCATTGCCTGGCGCATGAGGCGGGCCTTCAGCATGGGCAGGTTGTCTGTCAGATCCAGCCCGGCATTTCTCAACCAGCGAATAGTCAGGTCTTCAGAGCCAAACAGCCGCTTAAATCCCTCCATCGCCGCCATCATGCCAAGGTTATGTCCCTTGCGTTTGCGCTGGTAACGACTGAGCACCTGGTGAGATGAAAAGTCTTCGTTGTTGGCAACGGCCTGTTGTATCACCTGCGCCAATGCCAGAACATCGGCGAATCCGAGATTTACACCCTGTCCTGCCAGCGGGTGAATGGTATGGGCAGCATCTCCCACCAGGGCCACGTTTGACTGGACATAATCTGTAGCATGACGCTGCCACAACGGAAATGACAGGCGCCTGGCTGAGGACACCGGTGCACCCAGGCGGCTTTCAAAAGCCTTGCCCAAGGCCTGGTTAAACGCATCTTCATCCAGACCCATGACACCCTCTGCTGTCTCTGTGACACAGGACCAGACAATAGAACAGTATCGCTGTTCCACCGGTTCCCGACCTGGTACATGCAGGGGCAGGAAAGCCAGGGGGCCAGTGGGCATAAAGCGCTGCCAGGCCGTGTATTCGTGGGGTTTCTCGGTCTCCACAGTGGTGACAATAGCCTTGTGGCCGTAATCCCATCGTCTCATGGCGAATCCGCTCTGTTCACGCACAAGGGAATTGGCCCCATCAGCTCCCACCAGTAACCTTGATGCTATGGTACTGCCATCAGACAGGGTCAGCAAAACAGGCAAAACATCCGTGGTGCTGCGATCTATTTCAATGCTGTCAATGGATTTACCGGTAACCAGTGCCAGGCCGGAATGGGACACTGCTCGGGCAAACAGTGCAGCCGTTACAAGCCGGTTCTCAACGATAAAACCCAGGGCCTGTTCGTGCAGGTCGTCTGCCGAAAAATGGATGCTTCCCGTACCATCGCCATCCCAGACATGCATGGACTGATAAGGGCACACCCTGGCAGAAGCAATAGCATCCCAGGCACCGAAATCATCAAGCATCTGTTGGCTGACCACTGTGAGTGCACTGACACGCGGATCAAAGTCGGGTTTAGCAGATTCCGCGATTAATTCATCAACAGTGAATACTTCCTTACTCGCATCAACCAGAACTACCTGCAGTCCGGTTGCCGAAAGGGCACACGCCATGGCAAGCCCGACAGGGCCACCACCGGCAATAACAATGTCTGACTCCAATGTTGCTGTTTCCTGGTTCACTGTACTCATATCTACTTGGAATGGGGTGGAATTATGCGGTATTCCTGCACATAAATTAACCGCTGACAGGCGATTTCTGGTAAAGTGCACGCCTCTTTTGATTTGTGCCAAATAATCCAGATTAATCGCAGGACACAGTAACAACCGTGACCGTAAAATTCATATCCAGCTCAAAACTGCCTACGGAATTTGGCGAATTCCAGATTCACGCCTTTGAAGACTCCCGCGAAAACAAGGAACACATTGCGCTGGTTTACGGCGATGTCGCTGCCAGTGACCAAGCCGTCCTGTGCAGAATTCATTCCGAATGCCTCACTGGAGATGCCATGTTCAGCCTGCGCTGCGATTGTGGTTCACAACTGCGTGAGGCCATGCACCGGGTTGCGACCCGTGGTTGTGGTGTCATTCTTTACCTGCGCCAGGAAGGCAGGAATATTGGCCTGGGTAACAAGATTCGTGCCTACCACCTGCAGGATGAAGGCGCTGATACCGTTGAGGCAAACCAGGCACTGGGGTTTGACGCTGATGAACGGCAATACAACATGTGCCTGCCCATGCTGGAGCAACTTGGTGTCAAGGCTCTCGACCTGATGACCAATAACCCACTGAAAGTGGATGCGCTAAGAAAGCTTGGAATATCAGTCAACCGTATTCCGATCATTACGGGCGAGAATTCCCACAATGAAGCCTACCTGGCCACCAAGCGAAGCAAACTCGGGCATATCCCCCACTAACGCCAGCCTATACAGCCAAAGTCAGTAGTCTTTCTGAAGCGGGTGGCTCAGCCCCCCACTTCCAGTTTTTGATTCAATGCCCTGATGAACATGCGTATGCGGTTGGCATTAACACCAATGTCACTGCGGCCAACCCGGGATTTACTGCGCATATCAAAAACCGTGGATCCAGCACCCCCTGGTTGCAGGCGAATAACAACGTCATCCTTGAAACCAAACCACTGTGTTTCTGCGGTTGCCTCGATGCGCCCTTCTTCCAGGTTGGCATCGACAAGCTCCCAGCCCATCTCCTCTACCAGTTCCACCACTACCTCAAAAACATCTTCCGGGAACTGGACGTAAACAACAGACATAATGTCCGGATAAAACTCACGCTGTAATTCAGGGGTCTCACCACCAAGGTATTCGGCAGGATTAGGTGCATCAGCACGAAGGGGTGCTACGGCGACAAATCGAGGCGGGTTATCGATATTGGTCGTAATATCATGAATCGGTGGTACCTGCTGGGCTACTTGCTGCTGCCGGTAAGGCAGGTAAAATGCAGTGAGTCCGGCCAGTGCCGAAATAAAAAGTACCAGCAGTTGTATTCCCGCTGGTCGTTTCCAGGCGGTATAAAATGTGGCCAGTCCGACACTCGTAATACCGGCATAAGCTGACCACCTCAGGAGATTGAACGCCTGTCCCAGCTCAAAGGAACCGCTTTTATAACCGGTTGCAGAGAGAAACAGAACGGCGAGGGAGACAAACCCAAGCAGCATGACAATGGGATAAATAACTCTGTTCATGAAGTGCCTATAAAATGCCCGTTGAAAAGATCATATCAGGACTTGTCGGAGAGAAGAAACACTTTCCCGAGGCCCAACTTTGACAGAAGTGACAGATTGACATGCGTATTCCAAGAATCTACCTGGACCTGCCCTTACACCCGAATACTGAAGTTCCACTGGATGAGCGAAGCGCCCATTACCTGGGCAAGGTCCTGCGCATGAAAGCCGGTATGGCCCTGACCTTGTTCAATGGTCGTGGGGCAGAATGCTCCGGAGAACTCGTATCCCTTGAAAAACGCCGTGGAATCATCAGGTTGAAAGACGCCACAACACCTGCAAGTGAATCCCGTCTTCACACTATCCTGGGTATCGGCATTTCCAGGGGTGAAAGGATGGATTACGTTGTCCAGAAAAGCACCGAGATGGGTGTGAATGTAATACAACCGCTATTCACTGAATTTTGTGAGGTCAAGCTGGATGAAAAGCGGGGAGAAAAGCGGCGGCAGCATTGGCAGCAGGTAGGAATCAGCGCGGCTGAACAAAGCGGAAGAGTACTAATACCTGAGGTTTTACCCCCGGTCTCTGCAGGGTCATGGATCAAATCCCTGGCGTGCGAGCGAAAATATCTGCTGGATCAGGAGCAATCGGGGGAGCTGGCCAGGGAGCCGGTTCCGGAACAGATCGCCCTTTTCATAGGCCCGGAAGGCGGCATGTCCGACAACGAAAAAGCCCTTGCTGTCAGCAAGGGCTTCATCGGTTTGAATCTGGGACCCAGAACGTTGAGAACAGAAACCGCTCCCGTGGCGGCGCTGAGCCTGTTTCAGTATTTGTGGGGAAATTAAAGCGCGTCTGCTCCGGATTCCCCAGTACGTATCCTGATCACCTGTTCAAGCGAAGAAACAAAAATCTTGCCGTCACCAATCTTGCCGGTATTAGCCGCCTTGCTGAGCACTTCTATCACCTGCTCTGCCATAGAGTCGTCTACAGCTATCTCCAGGCGGACTTTCGGCAGGAAGTCGACAACATATTCCGCTCCCCGATAAAGTTCAGTGTGCCCCTTCTGCCGCCCAAAACCTTTGACTTCGGTAACCGTAACGCCCTGAACACCGACACTGGACAATGCTTCTCTCACGTCGTCCAGTTTAAAAGGCTTGATTACAGCTGTGATCATTTTCATATTTATTATCCTCACCCAATGCTTGAATCCAGGCAACTATGCCTTTGCATAAAAGGAGTATAAGCTACTTAAATCAAAAAAACGATTCCCCGTCACGACTCGGTGAATTACACTTCCAGCGACGTATTAATCGGGAAAAATCATGCTCAATAATGAATTTTTACAAGAGTTAAGCAACCGGATTTCAGGACTCTTTCCGATGGCCAGCAGCGCCAGGAGTGAACTGGATGGCCGTATCCAGGATTTACTTAAAAGCTCCTTTTCCCGCCTGAATCTTGTCACCCGGGAAGAATATGATGCCCAACTTAAAGTCCTTGAGCGGGCAGAAGCCGCCATCAGGGAGTTGGAAGAGAAGGTTGCGGCAATGGAACAGCAACAGGCTAGCAGCCCGATGGAGAATAACGAAAACCAATAGCTTCCAGCAGGTGCTTTCTGGCAATCTTTCTACTTCCATCCAGATCTGCCAATGTGCGGGATATTTTCAATACCCTGAAGAAAGATCGGGCCGACATATTCAGCCGCTTCATGGCATCGACCAGAAAAACTTCATCGTCAGAGTCCAGTCGACAATGCATTCGCACCTCAGACATACCAAGACAGGCGTTGGGCTTGCCAGCGCGATGCCCCTGCCTGACCCGTGCCAGTCTTACTTGCTCCCTGATGTCCCCACTCACTTCCGGCTGAGTACTCCCTGCTATCAACTGCTGTCGATCCTCCTCGGCAAGGGCGGCAACACAAACATGAAGGTCAATCCTGTCCAGTAAGGGCCCCGAAATTCTTGACTGGTAAGACCTGATTCTGTCGGGCGAACAGCGACACTGCCTGGAAGGATCTCCCTGATAACCACATGGACAGGGATTCATGGCAGCAATCAGCTGGAAGCTGGCTGGAAGTCGTACCTGGTAATTAGCCCGCGAAATGGCAATGATGCCTGATTCCAGAGGCTCCCTCAGAACATCCAGTACCTTTGGACTGAATTCAGGCAACTCATCCAGAAATAACACCCCTTGATGGGCCAGGGAGATTTCGCCAATTTTCAGCGTACTACCACCACCAACCAGGGCAACAGCCGATGCGGTATGGTGAGGCGACCTGAACGGTGGAATACTCCACTGTTCAGGAGAGACATCGAGCCCGGCGATGGAGCGAAGCGCCGCCACTTCCGCAGCCTGTTTTTCCTCCAATGCAGGCAGGATTGAGCAGATCCGGCTAGCCAGCATGGTCTTCCCTGTTCCCGGGGGACCACACATCAGCAGATTATGCCGACCGGCTGCAGCCACTGTAATCGCCCGCCGGGCCAGCAACTGACCGACAATATCTCCAATATCTTCACTGAATTCAGGTCTGGTGGATTGTAATGGCGCTATACCCTCAAGCTCTTTTTCGCCCGCCAGATGCCTGATCACTTCTACCAGGTGCCCCGTTTGCAGGATATGCCCATTCCTGACCAATCCCGCTTCGGTGCGGTTACCTGCAGGTAACACGACTGTTCGGCCAGCTTCCCTACCGGCCATAATACCCGGAAGTGCGCCTGGCACTTTACGGACCTCTCCAGACAGGGCCAGCTCTCCCAGGAATTCATATGTTTCCAGTGTCTCAGTGGGGAGCTGTCCCGAAGCAGAGAGTATCCCTATGGCAATGGCCAGGTCATAACGGCCACCGCTTTTTGGAAGTTCAGCGGGCGCAAGATTAATGGTGATGCGTTTATCCGGAAATTCGAAATTAGCGTTTAGCAGGGCGCTTCTTACCCTTTCCTTGCTTTCCTTAACAGCCGCTTCCGGTAAACCGACGATATTGAAGGCTGGCAAGCCGTTGGACAGGTGCGCCTCCACGGAGACCAGAGGTGCCTCTATGCCGATATTTGCCCTTGTATATACAACAGCCAGCGACATCCCTGTCCCCCAGCGCTATCCCACCTTTCCAACTAACGGCCCGCTGATAGCCCATCTGATAAGCAGCTATCAACAACCAGTAATAGCCCAGGTTCAAAGTAAGCGCCAGTTTTTCATGGCCCACAACGAAAACCGGCGCTATTCCCTTCAAGGAAAGCGCCGGTAAGATCTGTTGGCGTTATTGAGCTAGTCTAGCGCAGAAAGGATATAGTCGACGGTAGCCTGGACAGCTTCATCAGAACAGGCCATACAAAGCCCTTTGGCAGGCATTGCGCCGTTATTGAAGCCGTTGATGGCATTCTGGTAAAGGGTGTCCATTCCTTTATCGAGCCGAGGTGCCCACGCTGCAGCATCGCCCATAATGGGTGAATTGTTGGCGCCGCTTCCATGACAGGCTACACAATAGGTATTGTAGATTTGCTCTGGATCATTGGGGCCAGAAGCGCCTCCTGCAGAGGCCACCGGTGCGCTACCGGCACAGGCATCACCAATCATGCAAACTGAGCCGGCAGGAGAGATGCGCTGGATCAGCTTCTCTTCCTCGGAGGCTGCATATAGGGCGCTTGAAAAAACCAGCAGAATAGCCGGAATGAACCATTTGCCAAAAAGCACTGATCCGGAATGTTGTTTCACGTTAAATCCTCTTGCTCTGGGTGCGGGCCCTGCTTCAGTTGTCTGGCCTGGTGAATCCTGTCACACCAGACCGCTCTACCGGCCCTGCCGAAATTATCGAGGCCGAATTATACCCGTATTCAGGGAAATCCGATACCACGATACCTGTGGAAATATTACGCTATAAAGCTCTTTACCGATCATCGCCTGTTAAAACAGGGGCAGGTCACTGTACTGTCACCGTGATGGGTTTACCGTTGAAGTAGATCTCTGATGGCGAACTCTCCAGGGAATATCCAATGAACACGGTGAGCGTTATGCCCGATATTCCCAGGGCTTCGGCATTGAGGTTTCTGAGAATTGAGAATGTTTCCAGCTCCGCCAGGTTGTCTGAACTGGCAAACGCCGGAATGGATGACAATCCGGAAATCTGCTCAAACTTGCCATTCGCTGTCTTGGCAAATTTATGCCCGGTACTCAGGAATGCCACCATGTAAAATGTAGCAGGCTCGCCCGTATGGGCTGAATCCGGGATGATACTGGCATCAACATCAATGGTATCAGAGGCCAGAAAACTGCTTTTGTATGACTCCCCTTGGTCAGCCGTGGCGCCACCGAGAAAAATGCTTTTACTGGTAGCGCCGGATGCCGAACGGGCCTTTGATAAAATCGGCAACGCATTGTCTGAAATGCTGATTTTATAAGAGCCCGTGTTACCGGGGCACTTCACCGGCTCAACATAGGTATTGGCCAGTAACAGGTATTCACCCGCGGGGAAGGATCCTGAAATAATCGCATCACAGCCTCCCAGCGAGTCATCGTCAAAATCAATGCCGTTAAGCCTGTCATCAGTAAGCAGGAGGACAGAATCCAGTGCGGCTGATTCCATCATGATATTCAGTGTCGTTTCTTCATCCAGGTTCAGCCGATAGGCATCAACGAAGCTGGTGTCGTCTCCGCCACCATATAATTCCAGAACAGCACAATCACCATCCTCCAGAGCCCCCTCAACGACTGTATTAAGCCCAAGACTGGTGATCTGGCAATCTCCTGGCCCACCATAGAGCGAATTGGCTCCTTCGATATCATCGGCCTGCAGGGAATCTATTTCGGAGATCGTAGAGGACATCAATGCCGGCTCACTGTCTTCATGACCAAGACCGATAGCATGCCCCAGTTCATGCAGGGCAACGCGGCGAAAATCAATTTCGCTTCTTCTCGGTCCCGAGTAGATATCCCACTCAAAACTGTCATTAAACAAAATATCCGTCTGGCTTATAAGAGAAAATCCCAGGTTTCCCTGGAAGGACAGCGTCAGTGTGATAGCAAGCACACCCTGACCAAATTCATTACCACAGACATCATTGGCAAAATCAGCCCCATTGAAAGAGTCACCATTACCAGCGGGAAAACCGCCAAACTCATCACTCTCGCTATAACCCTCACAGGGATCCTGATATTGGGAATTTACCAGGAAGGAAAATGCCGTTTCATCACTCCACTGGGCCAGGGCATCCTCAAATGCCTGGTTCCAGGTAACTCCGGACGGGGCAGAACCGGGAATATCGACTGAGAAAGTACTTTCACCACCGGGCCAGCGGCTACCGTCAAGGTTATAGGCCAGGACTGCGACAGGCAGGCTACCGAGGGCCAGCAAGCCAAGATAACGCGACAAGGCCATGGTCAGTCCAGTTGACCTCTTACAGCATCTCGCAATTCCTGGGGTAATACAGGAGTAAACCAGGCATCCTCCACCAGTTTGCTGCTGAACTTCATCTGCCTGAGTTTGGCAGCGAGAACAGCATTCTTATTCTGTGTCAGATCAACAACTTCCTGCTGGATATCGGTTTCCAAATACTCTTCACCCTTGGGTCCTTTGTGAATCCTGAAATGACCCTGGGACCAGCCAACCAGCGGATTAACCGAGTGTCCGTCAAGAGATTCAATAAAATAGAACCCCCTTTCTCCAACCTCCGGTATATCCTGGCCTGAAACCTTAATATCCTTACCCTGGTCCTGGCCTCCCAGAAAGTCCAGTTCAATATACGCCCCTGGATCAATCCCTTTCAGAACATCATCTACCTGAAACACAACCCTGGAGATTATCAGGTCACCTGACTGCATCGGTGTTATCGACAACACCTCTCCTTCGATGATCAGCGCTGAAAGCTCTACCATCTCGGCAAAAGTAAATTTTTGAATAGTGGTGGCCTGTGCTGGCACCAGAAAGGCTGTTGCCACGCACAGGGACAGTATTACTTTCTGAATAAATATTGTGGCTAATCTCATGTCAAAACTCAGCTCGTCGGTAGCTGCCGTCCTGAACGGCTTTCCACCAGGCTTCATTATCCAGGTACCACTGCACGGTATTCTTCAACCCATCCTGAAAGCCTGACTGCGGTGTGTAACCAAGATCACGAGTAATCTTTGTCGCATCAATGGCGTAGCGCACATCATGACCCGGTCGGTCTGTTACAAAGGTTATCAGTGATTTGCTTAATACTCCCTGACTGGGCGGGGCTGACGGGTATCGTATTTTCAGTTCCGGGCCCTCTTGAAAGAGGCTGTCAACAATGTCACACAACAGTGTCACGGTATCAATATTGGCCCACTCATTATTGCCACCAATATTGTATGTTTCTCCCAAAGCCCCCTGCCTGAGAATCAACTCTATCCCTCGGCAATGATCATCCACATGGAGCCAATCCCTGATCTGTTGACCATCACCATAAATGGGTAATTCCTTCCCGGCCAAAATGTTCAGAAGGCAAAGTGGAAGCAGTTTTTCAGGGAACTGGTAGGGGCCGTAGTTGTTTGAACAGTTACTCGTTGTGACCGGTAATCTATAAGTATGATGGTAAGCCCTCACAAGGTGATCCGACGAAGCTTTACTGGCCGCATAGGGAGAGTTGGGAGCATAAGGTGTGCTTTCACTAAACGCTGAATCCTCAGGCCCCAGCGTGCCATAGACCTCATCTGTGGAAACGTGATGAAACAGCTTGCCATCAAAACCACCGTTATCACTCCAGACTTTCCTGGCTGCCTTGAGCAGGGAGTGGGTACCTATGATATTGGATTCTATGAATGCATCAGGTCCGGTGATGGACCTGTCCACATGGCTTTCCGCAGCGAAGTGAATCACCGTATCAATATCGTGTTCAACAAGGATTTTCTCAACCAGAATCTGGTCGCAGATATTACCCTGGATACAGAACAGGTTATTGTTTTCCTTTATAGGGGCCAGGTTATGCACATTACCGGCATAGGTCAGCGCATCCAGGACTACAATTTTCCTGTCTTCATGGTTTCTCAGTAAATATTGAACAAAGTTGGCACCAATAAAACCGGCACCACCGGTCACCAAAGCATTCTGCATCATTAATTCTTCTCTTTGATCCTTACAAGGACATCATGCAATTGATCTTTCCATGGCCTGGCCTTCACATCAAGCAATGCTTGCGTGGTTGAGCTGTCCAGTGCTGAATATGCAGGTCGCCTGGCAGGTACTGGATAGTCTTCGGTCCGAATGGGTATAAGTCTGATTTCCTTCTCGAGCAGGCCGATGTCCAGTGCAATACGCTGTATCCCACAGGCAAAGTCATACCAGGAAATCACGCCTTCATCCGACCAGTGATACAGCCCCTGTGGTACGTTCCTGGCAACAAATTTCCAGATAATACCGGCTAATCCCTCCGCCGATGTGGGAGAGCCAAACTGGTCGCTGACAATACTCAACTCATCCCGCTCATTCATCAGGCGCAACATGGTGTTCACGAAATTACGCCCATCAGCCGAGTAAAGCCATGATGTCCTTATAATGGTAGATGTATCAGGCCTTTTCTCAAGCAGGATCCGTTCCCCTTCCCTTTTACTCTTACCATAAGCTGACTGGGGATCTACCGGATCCTCCGGCTGATAGGGTCTGTCTGCCATGGCAGTGAAAACGAAATCCGTTGAAATATGAATCAGCCGGGTCTTGTGCGCCATGGCCTCTGCCAGGTTTTCCGGTCCCCTGACATTGACAGCAAAGGCGAGCTCTACTTCTGCCTCCGCCCTGTCAACGGCGGTGTAGGCTGCACAGTTGATAATGATATCGGGCCGGGTCTCCTCCAGCGCCAGTTTCACCGCAAACGAATCGGCAACATCCAGCATATCACGAGGCAAAGAAAGTAATCTGACCTCGGGAAATGCCTGTTCTGCGACCAGTCTGCCCAATTGTCCACCAGCCCCCAGCAGGAGGATAGTCACTTCCTCAGTCATAGGTTTCAGCGTCTTTGAACAAGCCTCCGGCGGCATCTTTTGCAGAAAGGATCACTTCATCATCCTGTAATGGCCATTCAATACCAATATCAGAATCGTTCCAGATAATACTTTTTTCATATTCGGGGTGATAATAATCAGTGCACTTGTATGAAATAACAGCCGTCTCTGACATCACATAAAACCCGTGGGCGAAACCGGGAGGTACCCACAACATTCTTTTATTTTCGGAGGAAAGAATTTCCCCTGCCCATTTTCCGTAATTGGGAGATGACTTCCTGAGATCCACGGCAACATCAAAGATTGATCCATCGAGCGCCTGGATAAATTTCCCCTGGGCATGATGAATCTGGTAATGCAACCCTCTTAATATTCCCTTCGAAGACTTGCTCTGGTTATCCTGTACAAACTCTCCTTCCGGAAAGATCTCCGCAAACCATTCCTTGCGCCATGTTTCCATAAAAAAACCCCGATGATCACCAATTACATCAGGGTCAAAGACGAAAACATCTTTCAAGGCTGTTTCAGTACACTTCATCTCGATTGCTGGTCCAGCATCCTCAGTAAATAATGACCGTAACCACTTTTCTTCAGAGGAGTAGCCAGCTTTACCAACTGATCCGCTGAAATATAGCCTTTGCTATAAACAATTTCTTCTATACAGGCAATCTTCAAACCCTGACGCTCTTCCAGTACACGGATGAAATTGCCTGCATCAAGGAGAGATTGTACGGTTCCGGTATCAAGCCATGCTGTCCCACGGTCCAGAAGCTCGACATTCAACTTCCTGTTATCCAGATACCTTTTGTTGACATCAGTAATCTCCAGCTCACCTCTGGCTGACGGACTGATTGACTTGGCAATATCAATAACTTCATTGTCATACATGTACAAACCCGTGACAGCATAATTGGATCTGGGTTTTACAGGTTTCTCTTCCAGATGGGCTGCCACGCCATTTTCATCAAAGGAAACCACACCGTATCGTTCAGGGTCAGTCACATAATAGGCAAATATCGTTCCGCCATTTTCCCTGCTTATGGCCGTGGTTAATTGTGACTCAATATCACTGCCATAAAAAATATTATCACCCAAGATAAGGCATACATTGTCCCGGCCGATGAAGCTCTCACCTATCAAAAAAGCCTGGGCCAGCCCTTCCGGTTCTGGTTGCTCAGCGTAGGTAATGTTGATTCCCCACTGGGCGCCATCCTGTAGCAGGTATTTGAAATTATCTGCATCTCCCGGCGTTGTAATAATAAGTATATCCCTGATACCACTTTGTATGAGAGTAGCCAGGGGATAATAGATCATCGGTTTATCATAAACCGGCAGCAACTGCTTGCTTACAGTATAGGTCACAGGATGAAGTCTTGTCCCTGACCCTCCGGCCAGAATAATGCCTTTTGTCGTCATTGGATGTCCAGAATATGAGGTAATTCGGATAAGAAATCCTGTTGAGGTATCAGGTTGGTATCCCGATAAAAATTTTCGTGGTTTTCATACTTGTTTTCCAGCAGCATATTGAAACTGCCACTGTTGATTGGCAAAGGAAAACCGGCTTTCCCAAGAACATCACCGGTTTTGGCCATCAAAAAAATAATAGCTCTGGGTATAACCAGCCCTTTCTCCGTTTTATTAGCGATTGTCCGGGCTCTTTTTTCAATGTCATTGATTCTATAACAATGACCGTCACTCAAATAATACTTTTTGTTATCTGTTACAGGATTTACACAGCATTCAACTATCGCCTTACACAAATCACGTATGCCAATCATCGCTACGGCAGATGAATTTTCAGGAATGCGGGGAACCGGATACTGCTTTATTAAACGTGTCCATTTGATCAGGTTGCTGTTCATCCCCTTACCAAAAACAATTGAACTACGAAGAATTGTTAATGCTATTTTATTTTGTGTGCAAAACTTCTCGAATTTTCTCTCTACAACAATTTTGGATTGTCCATAACAGGATTGATCATCAATTTTGTTGGAAGAAAGCAGGACAATTTTTTTCAGGCTCTTGCAGACGTGCGAATTTAAAAGGTTAGTGGCCACATCAATTGTATTCCTTTGATAATCCGCTCTGGAAGCATTCACCTGGGAAACTCCAGCCAAATGAACAAGACAATCTATTTCTTCGTCAAAATCCCCAAGGGTGGAGGATGACAGATCGCAAAGAATATATTCCAGGCTGCTATTACATCCATTCTTAATTTTTTTGTCCAAGCCAATCGATCTTATTCCTGACTCAAAAAAAATCTTACCAAGATGTTGGCCGATATACCCTTCACTACCTGTGATCAGTACCGACTTCACAAGACTTTCCAGCCATAGCTATTAAAAAATATAACGGCAGATTTCATAAAACTTTTTATATGCTTCCATCCTTTCCCAGAAGCATTCCCGCCAAAATGTTCTATCGACATTTCCGGCAAATATACAAGCCTGGCCAACTTACCCAGTTCCAGAGATAGTGAAAAATCTTCAAAATATAGAAAGTATTTTGGGTCAAACCCCCCGATCCTATGCAGTAACTCCGTCCTACATAACATAAAGCAACCACTTATAATCTCTACATCACTTATTTCACCTGCTTCTGTTATGGCACGCATTTCGTACTCATCGAGCTTTTTCTGATTCCATTTCCTCAACCAACCAGGAGCAAAACCTCGCAACAATAAAAGATAGACAGAAGGATACTCTTTACAGAGATATTGCCTGTTACCAGATTCATCAAATGCCTGCGGCGATACAGCAGCAGTATCTGGATGCTCTTCCAGATACGCCAGGCCTTCTTTGAGGCAATTAGGATGAAGTACTACATCAGGATTTAAAATCAGATGACATTTACTCTTAGCTGTCAATATTGCCTGATTGTGGCCAATACCATAGCCAACGTTTTCTTTATTGAGAAACAACTGGTAATCAGGACCTGAAACTGAGGGGTCAATGAACAGATTTTCCAGTGCTGGACCATTATCTCCGTTGTCTATTACAGAAACCTTGATTTCTTCAATGTTAGTCCCTGCATTTTTCAATGCCAAAATAAGAGATACCAAAAGCTTCTTCAAAACAGAAGCATTTAATTCATAGATTACAATAGAAACTGTTAACAAAAGAAAAGATCAATCTTCTATGGGTTCCAGGCTATCGCCGAATGGCGTCCTGAGTCTGCGCATTCCCTCAGGTATTTCATCATCAGGAATTCGCACTATTTCAAAATCTCTGTATAGTTCTGCTCTACGCTGCCTTCTTGCTTGTCTGGCCGCTCTTTCCTCTTCTGTCAGATCAGGATTTTCCTGTATTTCACCACTAAATGGATTGCGAGGTAATACACCTGATGACTGACCATTTATTTCACTAATCGATTCGGGGTTTAAATCATCTTCGGCTAAATCTTCTCTCGCTATTTCTACAGGCTCCATATTACTCAAACTCAATATCATCAACCCATTATTACAACGAACCCCTTTTGCTTCATTTTCTATGCAGCTTTCATTGTCAGGGAGCCTGATTGAGACGCCACGTGACTTGATAGCAGCAATATAAAAATTTCTTTTCCCTTCAATTTGTTGCAGCTTACCCTTTTCCCAAGTCACAGAATATTTTTTGCCTTCCCGGGACAGAAGAGAAGCATAGTATTCATCACCAAATCTACTGGTGCCAACCAAGGTAAAAGCAGGTTCCTTATTACTTTCTTGCCGTGTTGAATTTTGAGCTGGCTGAGACCTGTTCGCCGAAGATTCTGTATTTTGAAACAAGTCCAGATTTTGGGCTTGAACGTTAACTGTAATTATCGCTAAAAGTAATAATTGAATTGATTTCATAACATTTTCTCAAAAAACAACGTTATTTTTTGACAGTCTTTACAAGAATAAATTTCATTATCGCATAAAAAAACGGCACCCGAAGGTGCCGTTTTTGTCTTGCTTTATTGTCGTATATTACTCAGCTGTAAAGATCACAGCCTTAGGAGCATATACCAGTACCAGATCATCACCGTCTATAGCTGTGTAAGCAACAGCGAACCTGTAAGTACCGGCGGCTACTTCTCCGCTCCATACGTTCAGGCTGTAAGACGCTTCAAGTGCATCAGATTCCAGGAGAGCACCCGGCAGACCGGCTGGATCCCATGGCTGAAGATCACCATTTTCGTCAAGATAGTTCAGTGAATTAGTACCGTCGTCAAGTTTGACAAGTACACCGACATGGATAGCACCGGCCAGACCCTGATGAGCGGGGTCAACATCGATAGAAGCAAGTACATCTACCATGTCGCCAGCTGTGAAGGTTTCAGCATAGGTGTCACCACCATCTGATGTCGCACCGGCAGAGAACGCAGCATCATCTGCGCCGACTACTTTAGCAGCGGTAGGTTGAGCAGCGCCAGCAGAAACAGTAACAGCTACTGCTACTTCAGCACCTAACTCATCAGTAACAGTTACCGTAGTTGCACCTGCAGCCACACCGCTTACAACAAGCGTATCGCCTTCAACCATGGCTGTGGCTACATCTTCATCGCCTGAAGAAACCTCATAACCCTCGCCAACCAAACCACCACTAATTGTGTTCTCAGCGTGGAAACCAGCATTGATAGCAATGGCAGAACCAGCATCCAAAGCAGTTAGGGACTGATCTGCGTAACCTAGCCAAATTGCTGAAACGTTAGTCAGGCCAGTCTTGTCAGTAGTGGTACCAGAAGTTCCATCAATAATCTGGAATTCTAAGTAACCAGATACTGACCCAGATACAGAAACCTCAAGGCCGCTCACTGTTAAGCTTGGTGTAGCAGCTGTAGAAATTTCTAGGGTATCGTCAACGCCAAAGGTACTAACTATTGCAGTTGGTGTAGCACCATTGAATATCAAGCCAGCGGAAGCGCTATCAAAGACAACACCTGCTGGAGCCAATAACCGGAAAGTACCTGCACCTAGACCTCCATCGAAGTTTTCGGTGATAGTAAAGGTTCCAAGTTCCTGAGCTGATGTTAGTCCTTCACTCAGGATCGGAATCTCACCCTGGGTCATTGTAGTAGATTCAGAAATAGTAGCGACATCAACAGAGCCTGCAACTCCTGCATTACCATCCATAGTCAGAGATACAGTGTCACCAACAGCACCAGTGGTTGTGTACGTTACATCAACAGTAATGGTGTTGGAGGCCGCGCCACCAGTAAGAGCAGTCGACTCAGCAGTGAGTACACATACATATGTGTCTGAACCGGCTTCCTCTACTTCACATACGCCACCATTATCAATGACTGGGGCTGAACCGATTTCTTCATAAAGTGAGACAACAGACACAGCTGTCACATCAGCACCTGTAGCGACTACACTGAAATATGCTTCAGTAGTAGTAGTTCCAGTTGCTGTGGTGGTAGAGCTGTAATTCGCGCGAGTTAAGGAGCCGTAGGTAGATTCAGACAATGATACGCTTGCTGTATTAGCAGCAGTATCAGGTCCAACCTTGCCCAGCGATGTAGGACCAGTAACAGTCACATGACCAACGGCGACTGCAGTAGAGACTTCTATCACATCGCCGGCAGGGCCAGTAGCACTATCAATAGCAGCACCACCGACTGTAACAGACTGATTGCCTGTTGCGTCGCTCTCAACTATTGCTTTAATACCAGATAAGGTTATAGTTTTAGTAGCACCAGCATCATCAGCCAGATTGAGCACAATTACAGAGCTTGTTGATGTACCTCCAGCAAGTAGAGTCGCGTCACCAACAGTGATTGTTGCAGTCTGGTTTGCTACAAAGCTCAAACCATCACCGGCTGTAATTGTCACAGTCGGAGTTCCATCAAGCGCATCACCATCAAAATTTTCAGTGATAACGATTGCTGGCAATGTCTGTGCTGCGGAGCTTCCTACAACAATTTCTGTCAGCTCAGCACCTGTCAAAAGTGCAGCAGAAGAACCATTCTCTGAAACGCTGAAGAAATCAACTGTTCCAGATACGCCAGCTGTGCCTGCAACGGTAATACCATAGTCACCGACAGCTGAACCTTCACCAATACCGGCAGAGTTAAGCTCCAGCACTAAATTTACTTCGTTATTCCACCCACCATCAGGAGCGCCTTGGAGAGTCAATGTGACTGTACCGGTGGTGCCATCTACCGCGGTGCCAGTAACAATAGTACCGGTCAACGGAGCGACATCTACTGGAGTGTAAATATCTGTGATAGTGAGTGTAGAGGTACCATCATCCCACAAAACCTTACCTTCTGGCGTTAATGTGACGGTGTCTCCATTTTCAGCTCCTGCAGGAATTATCACATGAAATGCATAATCTGTGGTGTCTTGCTCATCAGCTGCTCTTTGATCTAGGGTAATCAGGTCTTCACCCGACTCTACAACACTAGTCAGTGGAGTTGCAATGACATCGACCAGTTTAACAGTATTTGCAAGATTACCGGCAACAATTACAGACGCATTGTAGGAACCTACTTCTGCATCTGCATCTGCCACAACGTTGATGTGTGCTACTAACACATCATCAGCTTCAGCCGCGCCTGATACAGTAATCTCAGCACGGTCATTGCCGCCATCACCATTATAGTCGCCAAGGCTGATGCCAACATTAGGATCACCATTATCGTCTGATCCCAAGGTTGGATCTTCAAATGAGGTGTCGTCAACCAGGGTTAGACCTTCATTTGCCGTATCCTGGGTTACGGAAAACTTGGGGTCACTGGCAAAATTTAAGCCATCCGGCAACCTAACCACAATTTTAGATCCAGACGCCATATCTGAGCCGTCTGAAATTATGACTATTGAGTTAGCCCTAGCCGTCCCTCCTGGATTTACTAAGGCATCCTTAGTTTGTGCGCTATATGTCACAGAGTTATCGTAGGTAGTCGCAGCAGCGAACCCCGAACTGAGACTAGCGCTAACAGCCAGGGCGGCTGAAGCAAATAATTTTTTATTCATATACCAAGCTCTCCTTGAGCGCGCTCGAAATTTATATTAACAGGGCTTTCAGCCCAATTTCTGGTTAAAAGTTTGGGGAAAACCCCGGTTAATAGCTTCTGTAATAGGCCTACGAGGGCGAATGATGCCTACACGCACGCGCCATGTCAACAACTCATGCCAAGTCTGTGACTTGCCACACGTTATTTTTCACACTATTTGAGAAAAATCAACACAAAATGATTAAAAAACAGTAATTTGTAGCAGAAAGGTAAGGTTAATTGTGAAATTGCGAAAATTTTACAGGTTTTCAGCCCTAAGCTGATAAAAACTCTCAATTTTTAGTGTTGGCTGGATTAATTTGTTGCAAAGCACAAAAAGTGGGCACGAAAGATGGCTCTTACTACCGGCAAAACAGGGCCTGCTGGTTCGTTTTCCAGCCAATTTTACTTTTCAAATAATCGGGACAGTGTTCCTTTAAAACAGGATTCCAGATCTGATGAAAGATCATTCGGCTCAAATCGGTAAAAACCCTCTGCAAAGCTGACTTGACTGCCCAGCGTCAATGTCCTGAGCTTCGCCATTGACATGGAAATGTCCATATAGCTGTTCTCGGCAAGCTGGCTCGCATAACAGGCAATTGCTTTTTTCTTTGCATCCATGGCTTTGCTGACATCCACAAGAAGATTGATCGGGCTTTGTACCAGTACTTCATAACATACTGGAACAATCTGTTCATTATTCCTGGCCTGGAGTGCTTTCCAGACAATCTGCGCTGCGGCCCTGTGATCTGGATGCAGCTCATATACGCCTGGAAAAAAGACGGCCTTAGGTCTGACCCTGTCTATCTGTTCCTTCGCCTGTTTTATGGTGAATTCATTCATATCGAGCGCCCTGTCCCTGTTATCCAGAAACACTGGTCCCGAAGCACCCAAAATTTCAAGCGCTCGCCTGGTTTCTTCCTGTCTGATTTTCACCAGGTCAGAATGACTGCCGCCCAGTGCGCCATCAGTCATGATCACAACATTAAC